>ENA-ORXD01000398-ORXD01000398.1-sediment-metagenome-genome-assembly--contig:-NODE-398-length-58229-cov-4.607993_pt1 | contig 58229 bp, 52 predicted proteins | sample MGYA00237862_ERZ511471 | MGnify/ENA metagenome assembly ERZ511471
CGGAGAATGCGACCTGCAGAACATCTGCTATGAAATGGATGTGACCAAGCAGCCTTTCGCCGCCGAGGACGTCAACCATTCGAGCATCGATAACTGGCCTTTGATCCAGCAGGTTCCGAATCGTTGCATCTTGTGCGAAAAATGCGTCAAGGTTTGTCACGAAGTGGTCGGTTCCAGCGCTCTGTTCATTAACGACAAGGGTGACCGTACCTTCATCGATAAAGAGCTGGATAAATGTGAATTCTGTGGGAACTGCGTTTCGGTCTGCCCGACCGGGACCATGATTTCCAAGCCCTTTAAATTCAAGGCCCGCGGCTGGGAACTGCAAAAGACCCCCTCGGTATGCACCGCCTGCGGCAGCCAATGCCAGATTGAAATCAATCACAAGAATAATCAAATCTACCGTGTGACCTCTGCTGACGAGGTGACCGTCAATAACGGTAACCTTTGTATCGGTGGTTTCTTTGGTTATGGTTATGTAAACGCCGCTGAGCGTTTACAGCAGCCGTTGGTAAAAAAGGACGGTATTCAAGCTCCGGCTGACTGGGATGATGCTCTTGCTCTAGTAGCGGCTAAAATCAAGGAACTTCAGTCTGCCTCCGGTGGCCAGGCCGTTGCAGGTTTGTCTTCCCCGCGTTTAACCAACGAGGAAAACTATCTGTTCCAGAAGTTGTTCCGTAATGCCATCGGATCGAACAATATCGATTCCGAAGCACGTTTTGGTGCGTTGCGGGCCGCCAAAACCCTCCAGGGTACCCTTGGGCTGATCGGTGCCAGTGCGCCGCTGACAGACGTCTCAAATGCTAAGGCGATCTTAGTGTTCGGTTGCGATGTCACCGCGGAAGCTCCCGCTCTCGATTGGCAGATCGAAGAGGCCTTCCAGAAAAAGGATGCCGAGTTGGTCGTTGCCAACATGCGCTCCGTGAAATTGGCAAAGGCTGCCCATTCTTTCTTGAATTATCGGCCAGGTAGCGCAGCATTGCTCGCCCAAGCTCTTACGGCGCTGATTTTCAACGGCAAGATGGCCAATGAGGCCTGGCTGAAGAAGTACGTCAAGAATTTCGACGAACTGAAGGCTTCGTTGAAAAAGGTTGACGTTAAGAAGGCCGCTGAAGGTTGTGGTGTGACCGTCGAAGCACTGGAAGGCGCGGCTGCTAAACTCGGCTCTGCCGAATCGGTAGCAATCATCTTTGGCGCAGATATCTGCAAAAGCGATTTCGCCGAAGAGAAAGTTGCTGCCATTGCTAACCTGGCGATGGTCTGCGGCGCTATTGAAAAGGGCGGCCTGTATCCCGTTGACGAAAAAGGTAATATGCAGGGGCTGCTGGACGCCGGCGTCTATCCTGAGGCGCTTCCTGGCCATCAGGATTACAAAGCTGCCGCAGGCAATTTTGAAAAGGCCTGGGGATGCAAGCTGCCTGCTGGTGGTAAAGACGCTGTAGGGATTCTTGAAGGCATCGAGAAGGGCGAGATCAAGTTCCTTTATCTTGCCGCCACAAATCCCTTGGTTTCATTCCCGGAAAGCGCTCGCTGGCGTAAGGCTCTCGAAAAAGTAGAGATGCTGGTCGTCCAGGATATCCTCAGCAATGAAGTGACTGCTCTCGCGGATGTTGTCTTGCCGGGTACCTCCTTCGCCGAGAAGACCGGTAGTGTGACTGCGCTCGACAATCGGGTCAGTTGTCTTGGTAAAGCCCTAAAGCCGATCGGCCAAGCTCGAGAGGATTTTGAAATTTTGGCCGACGTTTATCGTCGTGTGGCAAAGAAGAGCGATCCCCTTTACGTTAAGGATCTGCTTACCGAAATGAGCCAGTTGACTTCCATTTACACGGAAATCTGCCTGACCGGCGAAGGGCGTTGCCGGTCCTGTCAGAAAGCCGCATATCAAGCCAAAGAGGGTGGTCTCGCTTTCACTCCTGTGGAAGGCAAAGCTGGTAATGGCGAACTGCAACTCCTTAGCGGTAAAGTTCTGTTCCACTTCGGGACTAGCACGACTTACGCTCCTGCTCCGCGCGAAGTGGCTGCCGGTGGGTATTTCGAAATCAGTGTGGAAGACGCTAAAGCTGCCGGGATCAGTGATGGTGGTAAAGTTACCGTTACTTCGTCATTAGGCAGTGCCAGCGCCAAAGCCAAAGTCAGCGCCCATGTGCCCAAAGGGTTGGTTTTTGCTCCCTATCATTTCGCGGATTTAAATGTCCAGCAACTCATGCCCCAGTGGCAGAATCGGGTCGCGATCAAGTTAGTCAAAGCCTGATTGATTTTGGTATAAAACAAAAAAGCCCCGAACTCAGTTCGGGGCTTTTTGTTTTTGGATGGATCAATGTTCGTGGTAGCCGAGGACGACTAAGATACAGCTCCCATCTGCAATCACATTGATGTGGTGTTTTTCGCACAAGGCAACGGCTGCAGGACTTTGAGCTCCTGGTTGCATCCAGATATTTTCGATCCCCATGTCAATGGCATCGGCGACAACTTGTTCCGTTATTTTGGGTGGTGTAATAATGGAGAGGCTTTTTGTATCTGATGGCAGATCTCTGACGCTTGCGACACAGTGCAGCCCTTCAATAGTGTCAGCCCTTGGGTTGATGGGAATCGTGTTTTTGCCAGACTGTTGAAGGCAACGAACGACTTTGTTCCCATATTTGTCACGGTTGGTAGAAGCGCCGGCCACACCGAATGAAGGCGAGGTCAAGAATTTTTGAATTTGATCGTCCACGGTATTAACTCCTTTGTTGCAGGCGGTATTGAGATGCCATTTGCCTTAAAACTATAGCACAAGAAGGATAATGATTAGGTTAGAGTAGAGAGTGACCGTTTAGTTGAAGGATATTTTGAAATGCCTGGTCATAACGTGGAGCTTGTTGTTGCCAATCATAACGTCGCACTAGATTTGCACCGGGAGCCGTCGTTAGGGTATTGGGGTGAAGCAGCAGGTTTTTGGCTTTATGTCGCAATTCATCATTATCGGCATAAAAATATTGCGGGTATTTATCGGGCGGTAGATGTTCAGGGTAGGCCTGACGATGAGGTAGCAAGGGATAACAATTGCAAAAAAGTGCCTCAACCACGCTTATACCGAAAAAATCATGATGCGACGTCACGGGAAGAAGGTCGGCACGCCATAGCCAGTGGGCATAATCTGCAAAACTGGAAGCATAGCCAAATTGAACAATGCGTGAGCCAAGCCGTTGATGTGCCTCTTTAAATATCGCCGGAGTTTTGGCGAAATTCTCCCCTAATACAGCTAGTTGGAAGTCAATCCCTTCATTGGCGAGATAGAAAATCAGGGAAAAGAAATCTTCAGGATTTTTATCAAATTCCCAGCGGTGATTCCAAAGAATCAGTGGTGGGTCATTTACGTCCTTTGCTGTTTCATGATCACAAAACCGTAGCAAATCCAACCCGAGCGGTAGAACAGAAGATTTTTCTTGTAGGCGCTGGATCAGGTCGCATTCCTGAAAATCAGGGAAGGCGTTGAGGAATTCTGGAAGGGCTGATAAAAAACAACTGCGGTGGTATTGGGAATTGAAAAGGATCTGGTCGGCGGCTAGGGCGCTTGAATAATTGATGAATGCGTAATGCATGTCTCTTTGCAGGCTTGGATCACGATCGGCAGGAGACCATGGGTAGGTTAGTTGATTTTCGTGGAAGTACAAAACGCATTTACAACCGGGGATTCGATCCCTCGTCAATGCAAGAAAGGTCGATAGGTCAATCATATCACTCGCCAAAATTAAATCAGGCCGAAGATTTTTTGATATCAGTTGCCGAGCCAGGCTGATAGCACCGCCATGCATACGCCATTTCCAATGGCGTCCAGGCAGGGTCAGTAAATCGACCCGGTGCTGACTGTGCCTTGCGTACCCTTGTGCCCATTGGGCATGGGAACCTGTGAAAAATGGTTCCAGAATGACTATATGCATTGATGAGATACTTGCCTTTTTGTTGATTTGCGGAGCTGTGAACCTTGCGAGACCTAAAAATTATTTTAAGATATTAATAAAGTCCAATCACGAGAGCGCAATAATTCACAACATAGACAGCCACTGGTGCAATTGGCAGGTTTCCGTAAAGTAAAAGGAGGATAACACAATGACCAATTCAGCAACAGACAGTGCAGCCGTGGATCGTTTGATCAAGTTTTGTGTCCAGAACAAATCTGATGCCGAGAGGATCTTCAATACAATTGCCGTCGAAAAGAAAGCCAGCCTGACCGTCGGTGGTGAAAAGATTGCTCTCAATCAGAGTGAAATGGGAGAATTCGTCCAACGCTACAGCGCAGAAATCGAACCGATGTTGTGGGAATCAAAACGCCGTAAAAACTGAATTCTTCCTTAGAGCCACTAATCGACGGAGACCTTTTAGGGCCTCCGTTTTTTTTGATAAAAATAAAGCAAAGCATTGGATTGGTCGATGAAAAATGATAATTTTAAAACCAGCTTTTAGTGAAAGAGGAGTCTGCTTTCCATGTTGTGCAACAATATTAACGAACTGGCAGAGGATTTATTCGACCCCGGTTTATGTCGGCAGTGTGGCGGTCTGTGCTGCCAAGGGCACACGGGGATCTATGCGGACCCGGCTCGCTTTGTGAGAACCTTTTTTCCTCAAGGTCTTCCATCTCAGGTTCCCAAAGCTGAGGAGTTTGCACTACTAGGGATCGACCTGAAAAGATTTGCTGGGGTTGATATCCCTGCGCCGCGATTGGCGCCCTGGGGTTGCGTTTTTTTGGGCCGTGAAGGATGTCGGCTGTCTGCAGAAGAGCGGCCCTGCGAATGTTTGCTCCTGCAGCCGAGTCTGGAAACCTTGCTGGAGGGAGAAATTCATTGCAAAACGAAACCAGGCTTCAGTTATCGTGAGACACGGCAAAAATGGAAGATTTTTTGGGAATCGTTTCAGCGATCCTGATTTATCCGCTTAACAGAAAGAGCGTCCCGGTTATCGGGACGCTCTTTCTGTTAAGTGTGCCATATTCCCATGTGAAAAATGTCAATCAGATGACAGCCTGGTGTCGGATTCTTGTGGTTAGTTCGATTAAAAAAGAAGGCGAATAACCAAGCAAACCAATGGTAGTGAGCTGACCCCAAGGAGGCGCCGCCAAGGCAATCGAGCAGAGAGGACCAAAGTCGAAGAGCGGGATTTGCGAGTTGAAAGTATCATTCTTCCTCCTTTTAGAACAAGAGTCTTGGGGCGGATTCCGGCCGATTGAGTAGGGTTCTTAAAAGCGGACAACAAACTTGTTCATTTGAGAGGGAAGTTACAATTGGAAACCTTTGAAATAAATTGCAATATCTACGCCTTGATGAAGCTGCTGGGAAAGATAAGCTTGGCGATGATCAGAATGAAGTTTGTGGGGGAAGATAAAAAAGTTAATTAAAAAACTGCAGGCTAAATTTTGATCAGGCCTTCGCGGATGGCATACTTGACCAGTTCCGCAACATTATCGGCTTGCAGTTTGCGCATCAGGTTGCCACGGTGAGTTTCAATAGTCTTCAAGCTCAGGTTGAGGATTTGAGCTATATCTTTGGTGCTTTGCCCTTCAGCGATAAGTTGCAGAACTTCCTTTTCCCGGGCCGAGAGCGCAGAGTAGACGCTTTGGGCGGACCCTTCGGAGAGGTGTAGATAATCATCAACCACGATGCTGGTAATATTGGGGCTCAGATAGCGTTTACCTTTAAAAACGGTACGGATTGCCTGAAGTAATTCAGTAAAAGTACTGTCTTTAACCAGATAGCCATGGGCTCCGGCTTTTAGCATTTCCAGAATGGTATGACTGTCGGAGTGTGCTGATAGGCCGATAACCTTGGTGTCGGGTTTCGTGCTCAGAATGTGGCGGGTGGCTTCAATACCGTTTAAATGAGGCAAGGTAATGTCCATGACCACGACATCAGGGCGCAATTCATCCGTTAGGCGCACAGCGCTACGGCCGTTGGTTGCAGTTGCGATGATTTCCATGTCGTCTTGTTGGGCGAAAAAATTGCGAATGCACTCGTGGAAAACTTCGTGGTCATCCACGTAAAGGATAGAAATGGTCATGGTAGGAAGTCCAGTTGTCAAAGCCGATTATGTAATATCCCATATATTCACCATTTTTGAAAAATGGGTCAAGGGTTTCTCTTAATGGAACCCATTATATCACGGCACGTTTGTTTGTCCGTGCCATGGGGAGAAGAAATAAATCATGATGAAAAAGGCTTTTCCATGCCGCCGAGTTGAGAACGTTTCTTCTGATGGCTGGCAGGAATTACCAGCCGAACTCCCAAGACGAGGTAACCGGCTCAGTCGGTTGATCGGGAGAGGACTGTTGCGCCTTAGCGGTTGGAGGATTGAGGGGCGATTCCCACACCGGCCTAAGCTGGTCGTGCTGGTTGCCCCGCACACGTCGAATTGGGATTTCTTTTTTGGTATCTGTGTAGTTCTTGCCCTTGGATTGCGGGCTCACTGGATGGGCAAACATACCCTGTTTCGTTGGGGAGTGGGACACCTTTTATGTTGGCTGGGAGGTATTCCTGTCAACCGAGCTGCACCGTATGGTGTCGTCGAGCAGATGGTGGAAAGGTTCCGAAAACAAGAGGCGTTTGTTCTTGGTATCGCCCCTGAGGGGACGCGTAAAAAGGTAACGCATTGGAAGACCGGTTTCCACCGGATCGCCGTGCAGGCCCAGGTTCCTTTGGCTCTTGCATATATCGACTACCAGCACAAGGTGGTCGGTTTCGGCCCGGAAAAAATTCCTAGTGACAATCTTGAAAAGGACCTTGAAGAAATTCAGGCGTTTTACCGACAGTGGACGCCCCGTCACCCTGAGAAGTTTTAGGTAACCTTTTGCCCACCACGGCCCTGAAAAGAACCACTATTTTGGGAGAACGCTTACGTAGCCAGAACCACGTTCAAGACGAGCAATAGTAAGCGGTTGAGCATTACCATCAGACCAGCTCAGTGGGATGGTGGGGTGGCGCTTTTCCCCTGATCGACCATGCCGACAAGGCGTTGTGTTTTGCGAAAAAGGCCGGGCGCAATCGTATCTGTACCTGGGATGATGTCGTCCAGCAAGGTGCTTGATCTTAATCTACCGTTGAGTTGTTCGCTGGAATGAGTGGGCTGTTTTTATTTCTGAGGCTTTGATGGTTGTCTGTGATCGAGGCTTGCCAAAGCGCGACAGCTTTTTTAGAATGCCCCGGCAACCATTTTCACTCCTGGTGTTGATGAATTAATTTATGAGCGAAGATAAGATTTTTTCCAAACCGTTGGCCCAAATTCCTCCTTTTGAATTCACCGCCAAAGTCGCCGACGTTTTTGACGATATGCTCCAGCGGTCTGTTCCCTGCTACCGCGAAATCGTGCGGCGACAGGCACAGTTGACGCATCATTTTTTTCAGCCTGGTACCTTGATTTACGATCTTGGTTGCTCCCATGGCAATTTTGCTCTGGCCTGTTGTGCTGCTTTTGGGGACGAACCTTTTGGATTGGTGGCTATCGATAGTTCAGAGCCAATGCTTGAGCGTTTTCGGCAACGTTTGCCGCAATTATCAACGACAGCCAATTTGGATTTGCGCTGTCAGGATATCCGCAACGTTGATTTAGTGGACGCCTCAGTGGTCGTCATCAACTTGACCCTGCAGTTTCTCCCCGTTGCAGACCGGGAGGCGTTATTGCGCCGCGTCTGGCAGAGTATACGTCCCGGCGGGTTGTTGCTCCTGACTGAAAAGATCGTTCAGGACGATACTGAACTCGAAGAGCTGCAGCGCAACTTTTATTACCGGTTTAAAGAGGAAAACGGCTATTCCCAATTGGAAATTAGCCAGAAACGGGAAGCGCTGGAGAACGTTCTGGTCCCCGAGAGCCTCTCTCTCCATTTGGAACGGTTGCGTCGCGTCGGTTTCCGGCAGTGTGACGTTTGGCTGAAATGGTTTAACTTCGTGTCGATGTTATGTGTGAAAGACCGTCCGTGATTGAGGTGGGGGTTGAAGACTTTCCCGCCGAGCTGGTTCCATTCCACCAGGAACTGCTCGCCGTAAGTCGTCGGCGTTGCAAGCAGATTGCGGAAAATGACCGCAAAGGGCAACGCTACCTGGCCACCTTGTCTGAACTGCCGGACATTAAGCCGTCACAACTCGATCTTGATCGTGACTGGGTGCGTATCGGCACAGCGCAGGATGCTTCGAGCGAAGATCATGCGTTACTGCGTGGTGCTTTAATGAAGCTTGCGCCATGGCGCAAAGGACCCTTTGAGGTGTTCGACATCTCCATTGACAGCGAATGGGTGTCGTCCCTGAAGTGGAATCGGGTCAAGGATGTCATGGCCCCGCTTCATGACCGCCGAGTTCTCGATATCGGCAGTAGCAACGGTTATTACATGTTCCGCATGGCTGCCAGCGCGCCCAGATTCGTGCTGGGGATCGAGCCGTATTTGACGTTTTTCTTTCAGTTCAAACTCCTGCAGAATTATGCCCGGGTTCCAGGCCTGCTGACTTTACCGTTGAAATTCGAAGACCTGCCGGCGATGAATGAAGCCTTTAATAGTGTTTTTTGCATGGGCATCCTTTACCATCGGCGTTCCCCTCTTGATTTTATTGCCGCTTTGCGGCGATTTCTTTGTCCTGGCGGAGAGCTCATCCTGGAAACTTTGATTCTGCCGGGAGACGGGGATATGGCTCTGTGCCCTTCGGGCCGTTACGCCAAAATGAACAATGTCTATTTCATTCCAACGGTCGCCTGCTTGACGTCCTGGCTGGAACGAAATGGGTTCGAGGCGGTCCGTTGCGTGGATGTGACACCGACGACCGAAGCTGAGCAGCGCAAAACACCTTGGGTGCCAACTGAATCCTTGAGCGATTTTGTTGACCCGCTCGATAAGGGGAGGACCGTTGAGGGGTATCCAGCTCCAGTGCGGGCGATCTTTCTCGCAAATGCGAAAAAGGGTTTCAGCCTCTGAGAAATGATTGACAATTCGTCTGATTTTGGTTAAAAAACCGTGTCTTTCAATGATTTCTCGTCCTGCGGGCTTTGTTTTTCCTTCCCCAACCCCGCGGCATGTTTATAAAAAGTCTTTACAGATCACCCTGTTTGGTGTAGTCTGCCCAATCTGCGGAGAGGTGACCGAGCGGCCGAAGGTGCACGACTGGAAATCGTGTGTACTGAAAGGTACCGGGGGTTCGAATCCCCCCCTCTCCGCCATTCTATTTCTGAATCTTTAACTTTAGGGATTCGAAGCGGAGTGAGCGCAGCCGGAGGCTGAAAAGCGGACAGGATGTCCGCGGCAGCGAACGCAGGGGAGCCTACGCAGGAACCGACAGGACGTCGGTGACGCAGTGGGCGAATCCCCCCCCTCTCCGCCATTTTCATTTCCAGTTTATTCACCTGATTTACGATTGCCGCTAGAAGTGACAGCCGGGTCCCGCGCAACGGACGGCTGTGAACCCCGTCAGGCCCGGAAGGGAGCAGCGGTAACGGCCTCAGCCGTGTGCCGCGGGGAAGCCTGGCTGTCACTTGTGGCGGCAATCGATAACTCACCCAGATTAACGACTCCTGCATAGACGGAGCTGTCCAACCCCATGTCTTACCTGGTATTGGCGCGTAAATGGCGTCCCCAGACCTTTGGTGATCTGATCGGCCAGGAACATGTCAGTCGTACCCTCGGCAATGCCATAACATCCGGTCGGGTTCATCATGCTTTTCTCTTCACCGGAGCGCGGGGCGTCGGTAAAACCTCTGCTGCGCGGATTTTGGCCAAGGCCCTCAACTGTGAACAGGGGCCGACGCCGGAGCCTTGCGGTCAATGCCCGTCTTGTTTGGAAATCGCTGCCAGCCAGGGAATCGATGTTTTTGAAATCGACGGCGCCTCCAATACAGGGGTCGACGATGTTCGTGAACTCAGGGAGAATATTCGTTATCTCCCCTCGCGTTCGCGGTTCAAGATTTTTATAATCGACGAAGTCCACATGTTGTCCATCAATGCCTTCAATGCTTTGTTGAAGACGTTGGAGGAACCTCCCGAACACGCCAAATTCGTTTTTGCCACCACCGAACCACATAAAATCCCCATCACGATCCTGTCTCGCTGTCAGCGCTTCGACTTCCGGAAGATTCCTTTGGGGCAGGTCGTCGAGCGCCTGCGGTTCATCGTCGATGCTGAACGGATTGCGATCTCAGACCGGGCTCTGACTTTGGTTGCACGTCGTGGCGAAGGCTCTATGCGCGATTCGCTGTCCACCCTGGATCAGGTGATAGCCTTTTGCGGGGAAAAGGTTGGCGATGAGGATGTGCTTGGCATTCTGGGAATGGTTGACCGACGTCTGCTGCATGACAGCGTCGAAAGTATCCTTGAGCACGACAGCCGCCGGGCTTTGCTGTTGCTGCAGCGGGTCGACAACTTAGGTCATTCGTTCCGCCAGTTCTGCCAGGAATTGGTCGAGGTTTTCCGTAGTCTGGTCTTTCTTAAGGTCACCAATGAAGACCCGGGTGAACTTCTTGATGTCACCAGTGACGAACTCCAGGAGTTGCAGAAGCTTGCCGCTCTCGGCAGTCTTGAAGATCTGCAGCGCAGCCTGAGCCTGCTGATGAAATGTGAAGCCGAGTTGGCTGTTTCCTCCTTGCCCAAGCTGACCCTGGAAATTGCCCTGGTTCGCTTGTCCCACCTGCCGCCGGGCCGTGATGTCGCAACCCTGATCCGCAAGATTGAAGACCTCGAGCGACGCCTCGGTTCTGGCGGTGATGTTTTGCCGGTCTCTGCCTCTCCTGTTGCGAGAGCTCCGATCGCGTCTGCGCCTGTCAAATCCGAAGCCGCCACCACGGTTGCCGAGCCGCCACCACCGGAAGCTGCCCAACCTGTTCCCTCTGTCGTTGCAAGTAACGCCCCGGCTCCGGCACCTCCCGATGCTAGCGGCTCAGTCGGCAGGGATTGGCAAGGGTTGGTGGCTTTTGTAAAGAAAAAGCGCATGGGGCTTGGCACATTGCTGGAGAATGGAAGTCCGCTGCAGATCGAGCCGCCACGTCTGGATATCGGTTTCCCTGACCGGTCCTTTATGCTCAATCATTTGAAAGACGCCGATAACCTCGTGGAATTGCAAAATCTGGCTGGAGAATATTTCGGTCAAAATATTACAGTGCGGATTCTTGGATTGGCCGATGATGGGCAAGGCGCAGTACCGCCGTCTCTCAATGAAGAGCGGCAAAAGGCTGAGTCCGACCGCAAGCGCCGTCTTCGCGAAGATGCCCTGGAGCATCCGATGGTGAAGAGTGTTCTGGAAATATTTGAGGGAACGGTCCGTGAGGTCCGCCCCATCGATAAAGGCTTTGTTTAACAAGACTGGCCGGGTTTTGCCCGCCGTAAATTTCACGGCCCCTCCGGCCGTACCGTCCAAGGAGGCTAAAGTCATGGCAAAAGGTTTAGGCAACATCATGAAACAAGCTCAGCAGATGCAGGTGAAGATGGAGCGCATTCAGAAGGAGCTTGAAAATAAGGAAGTTGAGGCGACGGCCGGGGGAGGAATGGTTACCGCCATCGTCAATGGAAAGCAAAAGCTGGTTTCCTTGAAGATTGACCGTAATGCAGTCGATCCCGAAGATGTCGAAATGCTTCAGGACTTGGTCGTTGCTGCAGTCAATGAGGCGGTCAAGAAAAGCCAGGATATGGTCCAGGAAGAGATGGGTAAGCTGACCGGTGGCCTCAACATCCCCGGGCTCTTCTAGGGCGAAAAGTTTTTTCTTTCTGTAAACAGGCCACTCTGGTGTTATATTTCCGGCGTGGCCTGTTTTATTTTGGCGTTGGAATAGTTGAGGGAGTACCAGTTTTTTGGTATAAAGGAAAAGTGGTCAGACCATCCATTTGTGATTTTTTTTAAAATGAGTGTAACATTTACGACAAAAGTTTGGTTACCTTAAAAAAATAAAACAGCATTCTAAACTTCTGGATTTTTGTTATTTGCCATGCTAGACTTCACGCCATCGTTTGGCCGACTGGTAACTGAGTTGGCAAAGTTCCCGGGTATCGGTAAAAAGACCGCGACCCGGCTTGCCTTTTTTATTCTGCGGCAGCCGTTATCCGAGGCTGAGGCTTTGGCAAGCGCCATTCGGGACCTGAAAGAAAAAATCCGTTTCTGTTCTCGTTGCTTTCACATTACCGAAAACGACCCTTGCCCGCTATGCACGGATCCCGGACGCGATGACGGGCTGCTTTGCGTGGTGGAAGAGCCGCAGGATGTGCTGGCGATTGAGCGAAGTCGTTCTTTTTCAGGCCGCTATCATGTTCTCCACGGGGCGCTTTCGCCGCTTGATGGGGTTGGCCCCGAGGAGTTGAAAATCAGCGAGTTGCTGCAGCGTCTCGAGGAAGGTCTGGTCCGGGAGGTCGTGGTGGCCACCAACTTCACTGTCGAGGGCGAGGCCACAGCGCTTTACCTGGCGCGGCAGATTCGCCCTTTAGGTCTTCGTGTGACCCGACTGGCTCATGGAATCCCCATGGGGTCGGACCTTGAGTTTGTTGACGAGGCCACGGTGAACCAGGCTATTGCCGGGCGCCGGGACTTGTGATTTTGTTCAATCCGCAGGGATTTGTATTCCGAGCGAGATAACCTATACTTCAGTCGTTTATTTTTGTTCCAAGTATCAACCTGCCGGGGGAAGATCTCCGGCCCATTTTCGCGATAGGGTGACGAAAGCGGAACGGCACCCACGGGGCGCTTTACTGTATTTCGTCCGCTTTGGTTTTTGGCATAAACAAGCAAAGGAGGAGTTCAATGTCGAGACAGATGGTCAACATCGACGGCAATACCGCGGCAGCTCATGTGGCTCATGCCACTAACGAGGTCATTGCCATTTACCCCATCACCCCTTCTTCGGTTATGGGCGAAATTTCCGACGCCAAAAGCGCCGTCGGCGAGACAAACATTTGGGGTACTATCCCCAAAGTTGTAGAAATGCAGTCCGAAGGTGGCGCTGCCGGCGCCGTGCATGGTGCTCTGCAGGCTGGTGCCTTGACCACCACCTTCACCGCGTCCCAGGGTCTGCTGCTGATGATCCCCAACATGTTCAAAATTGCCGGGGAACTGACCAGCACCGTTTTCCACGTCTCCGCTCGCGCCATCGCCGCCCAGGCGCTGTCGATCTTCGGTGACCATTCGGACGTTATGGCCTGCCGTTCAACCGGCTGGGCGTTCTTGTGTTCCAATAGCCCTCAGGAAGTCATGGACTTCGCTCTGATCGCCCAGGCGGCGACCCTTGAGTCCCGGATTCCTTTCCTCCATTATTTCGATGGTTTCCGGACTTCCCATGAAGTGCAGAAAGTCGAAGCGCTGTCCAAGGACGATATGCGCGCCATGATCGACGACGAGATGGTGCGTGCCCACCGTGCCCGCGGCCTCTCCCCGGATCATCCGGTCATGCGCGGCAGCGCGCAGAACCCCGACGTTTACTTCCAGGGCCGCGAAACGGTCAACGCCTACTACGAGAAGGTCCCCGGCATCGTGCAGGCGCAGATGGACAAATTCGCCAAGCTGACCGGCCGCCAGTACAACCTGTTCGATTACGTCGGTGCTCCCGATGCCGAACGCGTCATCGTCATGATGGGCTCGGGTTGCGAAACCGCCCATGAGCTGGTCGAATATCTCAACGCCAAAGGCGAGAAGGTCGGTCTGGTCAAGGTCCGTCTGTTCCTTCCCTACCTGACCGAAGCCTTCGTCAAGGCGCTGCCGAAAACGGTCAAGAAGATCGCCGTGCTCGACCGCACCAAAGAGCCCGGCTCCATGGGCGAGCCGCTGTACCACAACGTCCGCACCGCCATTGGCGAAGCCATGGCCGACGGGCTGTTCAGCTTCCAGGGTTATCCGACCATCGTCGGCGGCCGCTACGGCCTCGGCTCTTTCGAATTCTCCCCGGCCATGGTCAAGGCTGTGTTCGACAATCTCAAGGCCGACAAGCCGATGAATCACTTCGTGGTCGGCATCAAGGACGACGTCACCGGCAAGAGCCTCGACTTCGATCCCAACTTCAAGGTGCCCCAGAATGTCTATGCCGCCATGTTCTACGGCCTCGGCTCGGACGGCACCGTCGGCGCCAACAAGAACTCGATCAAGATCATCGGTGACAATACCGACAATAACGCCCAGGCCTACTTCGTCTACGACTCCAAGAAGGCTGGCAGCATGACCACCAGCCATCTGCGTTTCGGCAAGCAGGAAATTCGCAGCACTTATCTGATCGACAGCGCCGATTTCGTCGCATGCCACAACTTCTCCTTCCTTGAGAAGTACGACATGCTGGCTCGGGCCAAGGAAGGCGCGACCTTCCTGCTCAACGCCCCCTTCGGCAAGGACGAAATCTGGGCTCACCTGCCGATCGAAGTACAGAAGCAGCTGATCGAGAAGAAGATGAAGTTCTTCGTTATCGACGGCGTTCGTCTCGGCAACGAAATCGGCCTTGGTCCTCGTATCAACGTCATCATGCAGACCGCCTTCTTCAAGATTTCCAACATCATCGATTTCGATCTCGCGGTGCAGGAAATCAAGGACGCCATCGTCAAGACCTACGGCAAGGCCGGTGAGAAGGTCGTCAACATGAACTACAAGGCGGTGGATGCCGGTACCAACAACATCGAAGAGGTGGTTGTCCCCGCTGTCGCCGATAGCAAGCTGCGGATCAAGCCGGCCATCAGCGGTGAGGCTCCCGACTTCGTCAAACAGACCACCGGTCCCATCATTGACGGTAAGGGCGATCGGCTGCCGATCTCGGCCATGCCGGCCGATGGTACCTTCCCCACCGGCACGGCAATGTTCGAAAAACGCAATATTGCTGTGGATATCCCGGTCTGGGAAACAGACCTGTGCATCCAGTGCGGTATTTGTTCCTTTGTCTGCCCGCACGCCTCTATCCGCATGAAGATTTACGATGCGGATCAACTCAAGGGTGCTCCCGCCACCTTCAAGTCCTGTGAAGCTAAGGGTAAGGAAGCTGCCGGTAAGAAATTTACCTTGCAGGTTGCTCCCGAGGACTGCACCGGCTGTGGCGCCTGTGTGCATAACTGCCCGGCCAAGGACAAACAGAACGACAAGCGTAAAGCGATCAACATGGTCTTTCAGGCCCCGCTACGTGATCAGGAGAAGCTGAACTGGGAGTTCTTCCTGGCTCTGCCCGACACCGACCCGACTCTAATCAACCGCGCTTCCCTGAAAGGGAGCCAGCTGTTGCCGCCGATGTTCGAGTTCTCTGGTGCCTGCGCCGGTTGCGGCGAGACTCCGTTTGTCAAACTCTGCTCCCAGCTGTTTGGCGATCGCATGGTTGTCGCTAATGCCACCGGTTGCTCTTCCATCTACGGCGGCAACCTGCCCACCACTCCTTGGACCACCCGTAAGGACGGTCTGGGCCCGGCTTGGAGCAACTCGCTGTTCGAGGACAACGCCGAGTTCGGTTACGGCTTCCGTCTGACCATTGATAAATTCAGTGAATATGCTCTTGAACTGCTCAATAAGATGAGTTCCTGCAAGTGCAAAGGTTGCAATGACAACCTGGCCTTGATGGAAGAAATCAAGACCGCGGATCAGAGCAACCAGGAAGGGATCGAAGCTCAGCGTCAACGCGTTGCCAAACTCAAGGCAGCTCTGGCCCAATGTCCTGATGCAGACAGCCAGAATCTACTGTCGGTCGCCGATTACCTCGTCAAAAAATCGGTCTGGATCCACGGTGGTGACGGTTGGGCTTATGACATCGGTTACGGCGGTCTGGATCACGTCCTCGCCTCCGGCGAAAATGTTAACGTGCTGGTTCTTGACACAGAGGTTTACTCCAACACCGGCGGTCAGGCCAGTAAGTCGACCCCGCTCGGCGCCGTGGCACAGTTTGCGGCCGGTGGCAAGCGCATGCCGAAGAAAGACCTCGGTATGATCGCCATGACCTACGGCAACATCTATGTCGCCAAGGTCTCCATGGCCAACCCGGCTCAGGTCGTTAAAGCCATGCTGGAAGCCGATTCCTACGATGGTCCTGCACTGATCATCGCTTACTCCCACTGCATCGCCCACGGCATCAACATGACCACCGCCGTTGACGAGTGCAAGAGGGCTGTTGCCTGCGGCCACTGGCCTCTGTTCCGCTTCGACCCCCGTCTGGCTGATCAGGGCAAGAATCCCCTGCAGCTTGATTCCAAGGACCCGAATATCACCTTTGAGGAATTCGCCAAGGGCGAAAACCGGTGGCGGGTTCTGCAGAAAGCCCAGCCTGAAGTTGCTGCCAAGCTTATGGCGCAGGCAAATCAGGAAACCGCATCCCGCTATGACCTCTACAAGAAACTGGCGGAAATGCAGGCTGACTGCGGGAAAGCAAAATAAATAACTTCTTAATTGGCTTGAAATTTGCTTTTAACTCCCGGTGGGCACTCCACCGGGAGTTTTTTTTGACACCTGATTCAAGCCCGGAGCCGGAAAACCTTGCGACGGCTCGGGTGAGAATGTTATAAAAAATCTCTTGTTGCAGAAACCCTACGAAGGAGCAAGGGAATGTTCGGTCCACAATCGTCCTTTGTCATGTACGACGAAGAACTCAATAGGATAAACGCCACTCTCGATAAACTGCTGCGAGAGGCCAATTCCAAGTCCATTTTCCTGGTTGACAAAAATGGGCAACTCATTTCCGGTGTCGGCGAGATTGAGCACCTTGACAGCACAAGCCTCGCGTCATTGACGGCTGGGAATATTGCTGCGACGGGAGGGCTGGCAAAACTCATCGGCGAGAAAGAGTTTTCCATCCTGTTCCACGAGGGGGAAAAGGACAATCTGCATATCAGTATTGTCGCAGGGCGGGTTATTCTCGTCGTTATCTTTGATCAGCGCAGTTCACTAGGGCTGGTTCGTCTGCGTGTCAAAAAGGCGAGCGATGAACTGAGTCGGATTTTTGATGATCTGCATCAAAAGACCGAGCAGCTGGAAAAAAGCGGCTTATCCCCCAGTCCTTTCGCGGAAATCACAGATGATGATATCGACAATCTGTTCCGCTAACATTTGTTAAACAAGGTAAGACTCTATGTCTTTCATCAATTACGCATCACGAGAAATCAATTGTAAAATCGTCTATTACGGACCTGGTTTGTGCGGAAAGACGACCAACCTGCAATATGTCTACAACAAAACCGCTCCTGAGGCGAAAGGGAAGATGATTTCACTCGCCACCGAGACGGAACGGACCTTGTTTTTTGACTTCCTGCCCCTCGCTCTAGGTGAAATCCGTGGGTTCAAAACCCGCTTTCACCTCTACACAGTCCCTGGTCAGGTTTTTTACGATGCCTCCCGTAAATTGATTCTTAAAGGGGTCGATGGCGTCGTTTTTGTTGCCGATTCTCAGGAAGAACGCCTTGACGCCAACATTGAAAGCCTTGAAAATCTTAAGGATAATCTTGAAGAACAAGGCTATCATCTCGAAAACCTGCCTTATGTCATCCAGTACAACAAGCGCGACCTGCCAAACTGTTCTTCGGTTGACGAGTTGCGCAGGCTCTTAAATCCGACCTTGGTGCCAGATTTCGAAGCGAGTGCTCCGACGGGAGAGGGCGTGTTTGAAACCCTTAAGGCTGTGGCTAAACTGATTCTGATTGACCTGAAAAAAGGTGGGCGATAATAGTCACCCCCCCCACATAACTTTGCACTTCAGCCTGCAGGAATTTTTCCTGCAGGCTTTTTAATTTTTAGGAAGAAAAAAGGATTTAGAAAAATGTGAATTTATGCTTTAATGGTTACAAATGTAAAAAACCTAATATTTGGAAAAACGAAACTTCATATGTATGCCTTCCCAACCTCTGCCACGGTTTTAAGGAGGTCGTATTATGCACATCAGTTTTTCGCTCCTCCAGAGCTTAAGTGACGCTGTAAGGCTTGCTCTTCCTCCTCCACCTTCCTGATTTGCCGTTCCATACCCACTTTTGCTAATAAAAAATCAATGCGCAAAGAGGGTCAAATTTTTCCTTCGTTGGCCCAATTAATGCTTTCTGTCAAAAAGGTTGTCGCAGAAACCCCGCATGGAAGGAGTCTGTTGTGAAAACGATATTCAGAAAAAAAATGAATCGACGGCACTTTCTCGGCTTGTCTTCCTGTGCCTTGGCCGTCGCTGCCGTTGGTTCTCAGGTCAATGTTTTGCGAGCCCTGGCGAGTTCCGGGGCTGTGTCGGACGTGACCCAGGTTAGTGAGCGAGCTGTTTTTACGTCCTGCGGTATGTGTGTCAATAAGTGTGGTGTCATCGCCCGGGTCCGGGATGGTGTAATCCACAAGCTCGATCCGAATCCAAATTTTGTCAAGAGCCGTGGAATGTTGTGTGCGCGCGGCAACTCTGGGGTCAAGGTGGTTTATGATCCTGATCGCCTCAAGTACCCCCTGATCCGTGCTGGGGAGCGTGGCGAGGGGAAGTGGCGGCGTGCCAGTTGGGACGAAGCCCTTGATCTTGTCTCGACAAAATTGAATGAAGTTGCTGAAAAACATACCCGTGCCGGAGTGATGTTCGCTTCGTCCGAAGGGTTTCAGGAGCACTTTTTCACAACGTTTGCAGAATGTTTCGGCTCGCCTAACACGGTCAGGCATGCGTCTTTGTGCCTATCATCGAATATGCAGGGCTTTGGCGCGACCTATGGCAAAAATCCGACTCCTGATGTTCTGAACGCCGATTACGTCATAATGAGCGGCGCTAACCGTAGCGAGGCGTTGATCACCCCGGACAGTATTGACCTTATTACTGGCACTGGTGGCAAACGCAAAGTGGTCTATCTCGATCCGCGCTTTACCAAGTCGGCTGCCAAGGCCACAGAATGGTTCCCTATTGCACCTGGGACCGACATGGCCTTCATCCTTGGCATGATCCACGTCATTGTCAAAGAAGAGCTTTATCCCAAAGAATTTGTAGAGGAAATGACTGTCGGGTTTGACCAGTTAGTGACGCACATCGAGCCGTACACCCCGGAATGGGCAGCTGGTGAGTGTGATATCCCGGCCAAGGATATCAGTCGCATTGCCCGTGAATTTGCTGCTGCGGCCCCTCGTGCGGTCTACTACCAGGGGCGTCGTTCCTCCTTTTTCGATAACGACACCCAGATGCGCCGGGCCATGGCTATCCTGAATGTCATCGTTGGTAACTGGGATGCGAAAGGCGGGATGTTGCCTACCCAGTCGATTCCGCTGGCGGCGCACGATTACATTGCCCCCTGGTACGACGATGTCCCGGAACGATTGGATTCAGGTAGTGCCACCTTCTTGTCGGAAAAGGACGGTTCTTGGAAGCATTTCCGCGATCGCGTCCTGGCGGCAGATCCCTATCCGGTCAAGGGGATGATGGTTTACAAGCAGAACCCGTTGATGTCTGTTCCGAATCGGGCCAAGACCCTCAAGATGATGGAGCAGATGGATTTTATCTGCACTATCGACATCACCATGAGCGATACCGCCTGGTATTCAGACGTGGTGCTGCCTGAGGCAACCTATCTGGAACGATTTGATCCCGCCCATTCCCTGGGTGGCCTGGTGCCGGTGGTGACATACCGTCAGCCATGTATCGAGCCGTTGTTCGAAAGCAAACCGAACCAATGGATCATGCAGCAGCTGGCCAAACGGTTGGGTGATGAGGTTTACGAGTCCTTCGATTTTACTATGGAGGAATACCTGGAGCACCAGACCAAAGGGAACCCAAAAATCCTCGAAGCATTGAAGACTCAGGGGGTTTACTACGAGTTCACCGAGCCGCAATACGGCACCACAAAGGGCAAGCGTTTGACCACCCCAAGCGGAAAACTGGAAATCTATTCCCAGCGCTACGCCGACAGCGGTCTCGATCCACTCCCGGTCTACACCTCACCCACCCGGGTCCCCCAAGGAAAGTACCGCCTGATCATCGGCCGCAACGCGTATTTCACGCACGGCACCACTCAAAACAACCCCTTCCTCCACGACCTGATGCCGGAGAATACCTTGTGGCTCAACGCAAGCGTGGCGAAAAAGATGGGATTGAAGAATGGCGTATTGGTTAAGGTGCGCAGTGGCGTCGGTGAGGAGAAGCTGCGCCTTGAAGCAACGGAAAAAATCCGTCCTGACTGCGTTTACATGGCCCACGGTTTCGGGCCTTTGTCCAAAGGTCTGAGTCTGACCTATGGCAAGGGAGGTAATGTCGCCAACCTCATTGAAGAGGGTGTGGAACCGATCTCCGGCAATATTGCCATGCACCAAACTTTTGTTGAAATTTTCCCGGCGTGATAATGAGGGAGGCTAGATAATGAATCACAAACGTTATGCCATCGTGCTGGATACGGAAAAGTGTATCGATTGTAAAGCCTGTACGGTCGCCTGCAAGGCAGAGAATAATGTTCCGCTTGGGCAGGAAAATTATCGCAATTGGGTTGATGAGGAAGAGCTCCGTGGCACTTACCCGATCCTGGGTGAGAGCTACACCCCCGGTCAATGCATGCACTGCAGCAATGCGCCATGCATGCGGGTTTGTCCCACTGGCGCCACCAGCGTTTCGGCTGACGGCATCATCATGGTTGACGATTCCAAATGCATCGGCTGCAAATACTGTATGACTGCTTGCCCGTACAATGCTCGTTACTACAACGAAGAGGTTGAAGCCGTCGATAAATGCACCTTTTGCACCCAGCGCCTCGCAGCAGGCAGAACTCCGGCCTGTGTCGAAACCTGCCCAACCAAGGTTCGGGTCTTCGGTGATCTCAACGATCCCCAAAGCGAAGCGTCCCAAATGCTGGTGAAGCGGCAGTCCAAGGTGATCAAGGTCGAAATGGGAACAAAGCCAAATCTGTACTACCTTATTTAAGGAGAAGGGTTTATGTCGAGCATTGCTGCCTTAACAAAACGTCCCGGTCAGATCGCCTGGTTCGCGCTTCTCAGCGTCGGCATGGCCATTGGAGCCGTTGCGGTTGTCGCCATTTGGCTCAATGGGCATTCTTCGACTCTGAATGTGACCCGAGAAATCCCCTGGGGAATCCTCATCTCCACCTATGTGTTTTTTGTCGTGTCCAGCACTGGATTGTGTCTGGTTTCGAGCCTCGGTGACGTTTGGGGGTTCGATAAGTTCGCCATCATTGGCCGACGGGGCCACTTGCTGGCCATTCTCACCCTGGTCACAGGCTTCGGGGTCATGGCCATGGAATTGAACCATCCCTTCCGATTGGCCGTTTATGCTGTACTGAGTCCTAACTTTTCCTCGCCCATTTGGTGGATGGGGGCTCTGTACGGTGTTTATCTGATCCTCCTGATCGGCGAATTCACAGGTTTGATGTTTGGCTTTAAAAAAATCGCCTTTACCATGGGTCTGCTTGGATTCTGCGCTGCCATTTCTGCCCACTCCAACCTGGGCGCCGTGTTTGGGCTGCTGGAGGCGCGTCATTACTGGTATGGTTCCTATCTGCCGATCTACTTTATTCTGTCGGCCCTAGTTTCCGGTGGCGCTCTGACCGCCTTGATAGTTTATTTTAACCACAAGGCCAGAGGCAAAGCCCTTAACGATACCTATGTCGAGTTTATGCTGACCATGGGCAAGCTACAGGCCTTGTTCCTCGGCACCCTCATCTTCTTTGTCGTGTGGAAGATCATCCCCGGCCTGTTTGGTCAGCCCCCGGAAAAATACGAAGTGACCATGGCTCTGCTGACCGGACCGCTGGCGTATAACTTCTGGATTTTCGAGGTCGCCCTGGGCATGGTTATCCCATTTCTGATCCTTATCAACCCGATTACCCGCACCCCCTTTGGGGTTACGGTTGCAGCCTTGTTGTCGACAACGGGAATTTTCTTTATGCGCTACGACTTGGTGATTGCCGGACAAATGGTTCCCATGCGTAAAACGGGCAGCATCGAATTACTGCATTATTTCCCCTCTTTGGCGGAATTTGGCGTCGTGCTCGGGGCCATTGCCTTCTGTCTGTTCCTCTATACGTTGGCGGAGAAATTTTTGCCGATGGAGGGTGGGCATCGCCATTAAGGGGTCGTCTGAATGTTGAAACACAAAGGGCGCAGCTAATGGCTGCGCCCTTTGTCATTTTCGAAGTGACATTCAATTCGTGGCAGGCAGGCTCTCGTGTTCAGCTTCGCAGAAGTCGACAAGGAGCTGACTGGCCCACGAATAAAGAGGGTGCGACTCTTTATCCTGTTGAATACGGCGGCTGAATTCGCCAACCCACGGGTAGAGACAGGTGTTCACAAAGCGGGACTGCAGGGTGGAAAACAATTGCGCGGCCTCTGCATCGTCGCGCTCGAGTGCAGCTTCTTCCGATTCGATGAGGCGGAACATGAATTCCAGCTCTGTCGGGAGATAGTCGGCCGGTTCTGATGAACCTTCGACAGCCAGCCCCCCCTCCGCAAAAAGTTTCTCCACCTGTTGAGTTGACGTCCCCATCAGTCGATTTTCATCCAGATAGGCAGAACCATAAGGTGGGGCAGGAACACCGCCAAGACGGTTGATGAACAGGCTGGTATAGGAAACTTGTAGAGCGGAAAGGTCGAGTGAACCCTCGAAATCCGGCGGTGGTGAGGCCGAAGGAAGTATTTCCGGGATGACGGAGAGCTGCCCGGTTTCCAACTGTTCAACGAGGTCCTCGTCCGGATAGCAAAACAGGGAACAAAGAGTCGCGTAAAGATCCAGTCGATTGTCTTGGGTGAGCATTGTCTCTCCTCGGATGGCTGTTAAGGATTTCCGAATAAAAACTAACAGACTTTTCCCCTGATTGCCAGGCGAGTTCTGATTTTGTCGATTGCGCCTTCATCCCCCAAATGAACAAGCTCAACACACCGATAGGGCTGAGATATCCCTGAAAACCGGCCGGAAAAACATAAAAAAAATCCGCCGAAAAATTTCTTGACAGCTCAAAGCTAATCTCGTATATTCCCCATCTGTCACACATTCCCCAATAGCTCAGTCGGTAGAGCAGGTGGCTGTTAACCACCCTGTCCCTGGTTCGAGTCCGGGTTGGGGAGCCAAGATTAAGCAGGCCGGTTTCTTTAAAGAAACCGGCCTGTTTTCGTTTGCCCTAAGATATGTAAAAAGCAATTCAATTTAAAATTATTAAAAATCAACAGGTTGAAAGTTTGAGCCCTCTTCTGATGATTTGGGGCGCAGATTAAAGATATTGTCCTGAATAAATTTTCGGATAAATTATTTCAAGAATTAGATGGGTATGGGGTTAATCTGTCAGTGCAGAGAACTATGGTAAAATGTCTTCCATGTCTTGCACTTGAGGAATCCCTATATGCCAGAACCCCCACCTAAAGGAGCGATTGCCGGCCCCTTGCCCGACAGAAAAATCCGCCGATATCATCTCGCCTCCCTTGGGGTCTTCCTGCTCGGAATGTCTTTTTCTTTTTTCATCTGGCAGGTTACTCGCCAGGCCGCGCATACTGCAGAGAAGGAGCGAATCGTTCACTACGGCGAGATGATGCGCACCATGCTTGCCGAGCGTATCAATATGCACATTGCCACATTGCGCGGGATGAAAGCCTTCTGGGACGGCAGTTACCAGGTGACCCGCGAGGAATGGCAGCGATACGTCGCAACCCTGGGACTGGAGCACTATCAAGGGGCTCTCGGGTTCGCTTTTGTTCGCCGGGTGTGGCGTCAGGACCTGCAAACTTTTCTTGCTGAAACCCGTGCTGACAATAGTCTCGGTTTCACTTTGACCACATCTGGTGAGAGTCAAGCTCTGTTTGTCGTGGAGTTTATCGAGCCGTTAGAGAAAAATCGTCAGGCGCTGGGTTACGATATTGGGCAGGAAGAGGTACGACGTCAGGCGGCCACTGCTTCAGTGGAGCTTAACCGGGAAATTATCTCGGGCCGAATTGCCTTGGTTCAAGATGAGAACCAGTCCAGCAGCGTTCTTCTAATGATTCCGGTTTACCAAAAGAACCTTCCGATCAATTCAACGGAAGAACGTTGGCGAGCTTTGCGCGGCTGGGTCGATACCCCGATGCGCATGGACGATCTCACCGCACACATCCTGGACCAGTTCGGTATCCCTCTTCGCTTAGTGATTGAAGATCTCAATGCTGCGCCGGGTAAATCTTTACTTTTCACAGGGGATAGCCCGAGCGATAAACCTAATAAATTCAATTTACAGCAACAGTTTTTGCTGGACATTGCCGGCCGGCAGTGGTTGCTACGCGTCAGCACCAACAGTGGTTTTCTGCCCCATGACCAATCCCTCATCCTTTTACTGGCCGGAATTTTGCTGAGTCTGCTGGCTGCCTGGCAAGTTTCTTCCTACGGACGCCCGCTGAAACAGGCGCTGCAGCTTGCCGATGCAATGACTCGGGAACTGCGGCAGAGCGAAGAGCGCTTCCACAACATGTTCCTTAACCACAATGCAGCGATGCTGCTAATTTCAGTGAAGGACGGCGTTATCATTGATGCCAACGAGGCTGCCAGCAGATTTTACGGTTATTCTCCCGAACGTCTCAGGGCTATGACCGTCTATGACATCAACCCGCTTTCCAAAACGGAACTCGGTAACATCATAAAGAGGATTGCGAATTGCGAAATCAAGGTGATGGAACTCCAACATCAGCTCGCATCGGGAGCGATTCGCGACGTAGAGGTGCACTCATCTCCGATTGTCGTCAACCAACAGACGGTCCTCTTCTCCATCATTCACGACGTTACCCCGCAGAAATTAGCCCAACGGGCTCTGGCAGAAAGCGAGGAGCGCTTCCGGCTTGCTTTCGACACCAAACCGGATCCGGTCATTCTAGCGCTGTTGGAAGACGGCATAATTATCGATGTCAACAAAGCTTTTGAGTCTGCCACAGGAATCTCAAGAATCGAAGCCATTGGGCACAATTCGGAAGATCTGGGCCTGTGGGTGGATCCAGGACAGCGCGACATCTTCAGGGAACATGTGCAGAGGGATGGCGAAATCAACAACCTGGAGGCAGATTTCCATGTCGTCGGTGGGTTGGTCAAAACAGGACTCCTGTCCGCCCGCATGCTCACCATCAGCCAAAAACTCTGCATGCTCGTTGTTATTCGAGATATCACCGCTGAAAAAGCCGTCGAGCGTGCGCTGGTGGAGATGGACAGAATAAAGAACGAGTTCATTTCCACTGCTGCCCACGAACTTCGCACCCCCTTGACCGCCATGATGGGTTTTACCGAACTACTATGTTCTCCAGCAGAGTTCGGTGGTTTCGATATGGAACAACAGAAGGATTTTCTTGATGAAATCTACGAACGAGGGGAGGCGCTCAGTCGCATCATCGACGATCTGCTCGACATCAGTCGAATCGAAAGCGGGCGGCCGATCGCATTGGATCTGGAGGAAACGAACCTCTGCAGTCTGCTGAAAAAAACCTTGGATTTCTATCAGGTTCACGACCCGGAGCATCAATTCCGCCTAGAAAAAAACGATATCCCTGATAGCACGACGGTTCTTATTGACCGGCAGCGGGTCAACCAAGTGCTGGAGAACCTGATGAGCAACGCCGGGAAATATTCGGCTAAAGGAACCGAAATCGTCCTGACAGGGCGACGTTTGCCAGAGGGATGGGAAATTTCAGTCGAAGACCATGGCATCGGCATGACACCGCATCAAGTGGAGAAAGTTTTCGACAAGTTCTACCGGGTCGATTCCTCTAATACCGCTGTGGGTGGCCTCGGCCTCGGTATGAGCATTGCCAAACAGATCGTTGAAGCCCATGGAGGAAATATCAAAGTTGACAGCCAACTCGGAAAAGGAACCAAGGTCTCTTTCTTTTTACCTGGTTGACGGGGAAAAATTTTTTTGCCTGGGCCAATAATCGATTATTCAACAAGTATGGCCGAGTCGCCTCATTTCACGAGGAAAGAGGGAGGGTTCTCTTCCTCGTCTATGCTATGCGGAAGACTGAAAAATGTCGATTGACGTCAGAGGTGGGGCGTCAAAATAATCAAGGGCTTTCAGCGTTAGCTGAAAGCCCTTGTGTGTTACCACGCATTACATGCCGGAGAAAAACTGGTTAATTCTAGACAGAGTCTTCGGCTAATCAGTCAAGGTCGAAGCGGTCAAGGTTCATGACCTTGGTCCACGCCGCTATGAAGTCGTGGACAAATTTCTCTTGGGAGTCCCCGCACCCGTAGACCTCCGCCAGGGCTCGGAGCTGAGAATTCGAACCAAAAACGAGGTCGATACGGCTGCCGGTCCACTTGAGTTCGCCCGTTGTGCGATCCCGTCCCTCGAAAACGTCTTTGTCTTCTGCCGTTGGCTTCCACACTGTGCGCATATCGAGCAGATTGATAAAAAAGTCATTGGTCAGGGCCTCGGGGCGTTTGGTGAAGACGCCGTGCTGGGACAGTTTGAAGTTGGCATTCAGGGCGCGCATTCCGCCAACAAGAACGGTCATTTCAGGGGCCGTCAAGGTCAGCAACTGAGCATGATCGATGAGCAGTTCCTCTGGGGAAACCGCATATTTTGTTTTCTGGTAGTTGCGGAATCCGTCTGCTACCGGTTTGAGTACGGCAAAGGAATCAACGTCGGTCTGCGCCTGTGAAGCATCCGTGCGCCCTGGAGTGAAGGGAACGGTCACGTTGTGACCGGCATTCTTCGCTGCCTGCTCCACGCCGGCGCATCCCCCCAAGACGATCAGGTCGGCCAGAGATACTTTTTTGCCTCCGGACTGAGCGCTGTTGAACTCCTTCTGGATTCCTTCCAGTTTCTGCAATACAGTTCTTAGTTGCTCCGGCTGGTTGACTTCCCAGTCTTTTTGCGGCGCAAGATGAATGCGCGCCCCATTTGCCCCGCCACGCTTGTCGGAGCCGCGGAAGGTGGAGGCCGAAGCCCAGGCGGTCGTGACCAGTTGTGGGATCGACAGGCCCGAGGCAATTATCTTGGCCTTGAGGTTTGAGATGTCCTGTGCGTCGATCAGCTTATAATCGACTGCAGGCACCGGGTCTTGCCAGATCAGCTCCTCTGCCGGGACCTCGGGGCCGAGATAGCGTGAACGGGGGCCCATGTCACGGTGAGTCAGTTTGAACCAGGCCCGGGAGAAGGCGTCGGCGAACTCCTCGGGGTTCTGCAGGTAGCGCCGGGCAATCGGCTCGTAGATCGGATCAAAGCGCAGCGAGAGATCTGCCGTGGTCATCATCGGCCGAACTTTTTTGGACGGGTTATGGGCGTCAACGACCATGTCTTCTTCGTCCACATCCTTGGCCAGCCACTGATTCGCCCCGGCCGGGCTCTTCACCAGTTCCCACTCGTACTTGAACAGCACCTTCAGATAACCCATGTCCCACTTGGTCGGGTTCGGCTTCCAGGCGCCCTCGATGCCGCTGCTGATCGTATCGCCGCCGTTGCCCTTGCCGAAGCTGCTCTTCCAGCCGAGGCCCATTTCCTCAATCGGGGCAGCTTCAGGTTCCGGCCCTACATGGGTCGCGGGGCCGGCGCCATGGCACTTGCCGAATGTGTGTCCACCGGCGACCAGGGCGACGGTCTCTTCGTCGTTCATCGCCATACGCGCAAAGGTTTCGCGTACATCACGACCGGAAGCCACCGGGTCGGGGTTGCCGTCCGGACCTTCCGGGTTGACGTAGATCAGACCCATCTGCACGGCTGCCAGGGGATTTTCCAGATCTCGTTCGCCTGAATAGCGGCTCTTGGGCTTGTCACTCGTAGCGAGCCATTCTTCTTCAGAGCCCCAGTAGATATCCTCTTCCGGCTCCCAGATGTCCTCGCGTCCGCCACCGAAACCAAAGGTCTTGAAGCCCATCGATTCCAGGGCGCAGTTGCCGGTGAGAATCATCAGGTCGGCCCAGGATATCTTGCGGCCGTATTTCTGTTTGATCGGCCAGAGCAGGCGGCGCGCCTTGTCCAGGTTCACGTTGTCCGGCCAGCTGTTAAGAGGTGCAAAGCGTTGGTTGCCCGATCCTCCGCCCCCGCGGCCGTCCCCCATCCGGTAAGTCCCTGCGCTGTGCCACGCCATCCGGATAAAGAGCCCGCCGTAATGGCCGTAATCTGCCGGCCACCAGTCCTGCGAGTCGGTCATCAGAGCATAGAGGTCCTGCTTCACAGCATTGAGGTCGAGTTTCTTGAATTCCTCAGCGTAATTAAAATCCTCCCCCATGGGATTGGATTTGTTGGACTGCTGGTGCAAAACATGAAGGTTCAATTGATTCGGCCACCAGTCTCGGTTCGATGTGCCCCTGCCAGCCGTAGGACTGCCGGTTTTGCCAGTTACCGGGCATTTGTTCTGCTCACTCATAAGGTTTCCCCCTGTCATTGTAAGAATCTTTTCACGGTTAGGTTAAGACGTTTCCTGCAGACTCATGTTGTTGGAATAATTTATGTTTCTTGAGTTTTGCAATCTGCTCAATTGGGCCTGTTTGTAAGAATTCCCTTTAAAAATAGTTGGTTAAATGTGGGTTGTGGAATGGTTGAAGCGGTTTTTGCTCTGGAATTCGTAGGAAATGATTAACTTCTAACAGACCTTGTGTGTTTGTCAATATTTATGGATAATAATTCTCCATAAATAATCAAAAAAAATAGCTGAGCGTTTATTTCTTTTGGCAGGAGGGGCAAACGCCGAAAAGTTCAATCTGGTGGGAAGTGATCCGGAAGCCTGTGGTGTTCGCCACTTCGGTGGTAAGTTGGTCAAGCAGGCTGACATCGGGATCGATGATGCTGTTGCATTGGGTGCAGATCAGATGCGGGTGGGGATACGGCTTGTTGCCGTCGTAGCGGTTGCGGCCATCGGCAAAGCCGATTTCCAGAATTTCGCCAATCTCTTTCAGCAGATTGACGGTTTTGTAGACCGTGGCGAGGCTGGTGGTCGGGAAATTGATTTTGACCTGGTTATAAACTTGTTCAACGCTCGGATGCTGGTCGGTATTGAGAAACGCCTGCAGGATGGCTATCCGCTGGGGCGTGATGCGGAATTCCCGTTGCCGAAGTTTATTGAGGAGGTCATCCAGGCGTTTTTGAGGGTTTCTCACGGCTTCACCATAATCGATAAGAACATGCTCTGGAAAATGATTATTAATAGACAATCCCAAAGACACCAATAAATGTCAAGTTTTCCTGAAAAATTGGATTTCAATTGAAGACTCAGCCTCTGAGCCTCTCAGACAGAAGGCGTATGCAGGTCTGTGGGAACGGTGGCAGAGTCTGGCAGGGATGTGCAGGTACTTGAAACGTTTACTATAATCACCACCGAGGCCAACGCGGATCTGCAATCACTCCACAAACAGATGCCGGTGATTCTGGAACCTAAGGATTACAACATATGGCTCGATCCGACTCTTACAGAATCGCGAGTCTTGGAGCCGCTTTTGAAACCTTCTGTTCCAGGGACGGTTGGTTTCTATCCTGTGTCACGCTTTGTTAATAGCCCCGCGAATGATGATGTGAAAGTTTGAGATTTGTTGCGCTCAACTGGAATCTCAGTTGTTCAACTTTTGGGTTGAGGTGGAAGTCGGTGCTTTTCTCATGCCCTGCAATGGACCAAAAACCTTCCGCCAAGGGGCCGTTGTTTGATCAGAAGGATAGACTTCGGGATGCGGATGTTTTGAACGAAGGCTGTTTGTATTTGGATTTTTATTTCTTAATTTTATCATGTTGCTGCTTATGGATATTTTTTTCTTCTCGTCTGAAGTGGAAAACGTTTTTTCCTCGCAGCCAACCGATAAACACTCATTCATGTCAAAGTTGTTCATTTCAGTATAATTGTCTTTTAATATTGAAAAGGTTACGCCGTCATCATATGAAAATAGTCTTGTTAATGTAAAAAAAACACGGAATTCAAAAAAACCATTTTTGTCTGTAATTGTTCGTCTCCAATAAATTTTATTGGAATATTGCTCCACCAAACCATAACCTCCAGTCCAATATTCTACATCTACTATGGCCCCAACAATTGGTTCTCCTGTATCTAAATCGACAACTCGACCACTATAGGCAGGCTTGTAATACGGCCGGCCAAAGAAGAGGACAAAAAGAATTATGAGGATGGTGATGATCCGCTTTTTCTTTTTCGCGTTCACTTTGATAGGACCTTTTGGGGTGGTGGAAGAGGACCCTCTGGGGCCATGACAAAGATAAGCCGGCAGGAAAATTTCCCACCGGCTTCCCTCTATTCAATCTATTTCTATTCTTGCTGTGATGAAAATTTTACCGTGATGAATTGCCCTCTATTTGGGATAGGCAAAACACCACGGACGGCCTCTTCTTCGTTGAGCCATTTTTCTATAACGACAAACCGTTGTCCAATTGACACGACTGACCACTCTGAGTCTAAAGCTTGGCCAACTCCAGCCTTGCAAGTCCTTTTTGAATCCCTGTCTTTGAAAAAGGCTTGGCCTGTTTTGTCAATGGACAGAACTTGATAATTCGTCGCGAAACAAGGGGTAATAACCAAAAGATTCAACAAACAGAACATAAATAACTTCTTCATATCTTCCCTCCTTAATATTGAAATAATTCAAATGGTTTTTCACCTTTAAGGGGAATGGTCGAAGCTCCGACGTCACAAGTGTTATCGGCAGGGTAGCTATTGTTAGATGCAAAAATTCCAAACCATCCTTTTAGGTTGCGAAAATTTGACATTCCCGAGTAATAACGGATCCAAACCCCATTTTCATAAACATCTTGATTGATCATCCCCGTAAAAAAAATTGTAAAAGGTGAGGAGTAGTGTTGGTATGAGTCATTGCTGTCTGTATTGAAAAAAGTGGCGGTGCTGTTGATGATTTCGTATGTTTTCCATGGCTCCATTATTACGTAAAAATACGAGTAATATCCGGGATAGAGATTTGGGTCACCATCGGGATAAGTGACATCGTAGTTGTTTGAAGACGCTCTGGTATAGTTGTTTTGAGTGGAAATGTTGAGGTAGTTATCAGTCATGCCATGGGAGTAGACATCAAAATATGAAGATATTAACGTTCCGTCGAGATCAACAGCAGTTATCGCTTCGTCGCTTCCTGCGACCATTATCTGGTCATCGAGACAAACAATGTCCATGCTATTTACATAATGAACCATTGTGGGTTCACTAACATCTTTAAAACCAACGGCCACGGCATCCTCTTCACCAACAAAACCTTCTGCCAGCTCAAAGCCCAGTTTTCCTCGATACACAATTTGAAAGGTCACATCGGTTGCCCACAAGGGAAGTGCATAATCCGCAAGCTCAAAAGTAAGTTCAATCGACTGATCGGTAGGTATGCTGGTTACGCCGTTTTTTTCTTTGACGACTAGGTATTCAGGAATTGGGGTGACTGGGATATCCTCCCCTTGGAATGGGTCCGCCAGGGCTTTTTTATATTTAACAACTAATTCAATGCTGCCGTCTAACATCTGTTCTTCGTTTTCCGTGATATTTTTGGCTTTAAGGCGTATTTCATTGAATTCCTCGCCGTTGGAAAGGGAATAGAAACCTTGTTCCGGCGGCGTAATTTCAATTTGGCCCCGAAAAAAATAGTTTAGAAGGGTGGCAGCGTACCCTGTTGCGCGAGGCAAAAGCAGAGTTCCGTAATCTTCGAGCACGTATTGGTCCAATAGGGGTAAAATAACTTCTTCTTGCCCGAGAAATGAATCTTGAGCTGCATAGGTTGTGAGAACATCCATCGCAGAGAGTTTGTAGCCTTGGTAATTATTCGTTTCCCCTTCTCCTGTGTTTTTAACAAAATATGCCCGTTGAATGGTCTGCCCTGCTGAAAGTGGATCTGGAATATCAATTGTTTGCATCCAGGTAATGTCAAGTTCTGGATAAGGATAAACGGGGAATCCGTCAACTTCATTCGTATCTGTGCTGAAAAAATTAGCATTTGTGTATTCAGAAAGACCGACAGTGTTGGTTACTGTGTCGTTTAGGTTGGTTCCAGTGTAGACGTTAGTGTCAAATATGTTGGCGATTGGAACAGTTGCGTTGCCATCAGAAAAGGCACTTGGTGTTTTTTGTAATGATTTGAAATTAAAAAAAATAGGATTGCCTAGGGCATCATTTAAAGCAAAAGAGTTATTCTCCAATTCCGTTTCAATAAATAGTTCAATGCCTGGAGAAAGGGGGTGGGCGTCATTGCGAGTGTGTTCTGGTACCGCCATGTCTGCGACCAGATGCATTTCTTGGCCTATGGATCGAAACATTAGCGGGAAATAGTATTCCCGGTCTATTTGGAATCTGGAGGTTAGCGCTTGATAATAATAGTTCCTTGCCTGTTGCCATGAATAATCTTGTGTTTCCTCTTGTGCCCAATTGAGTGCAGATTGAAAGGTACCAAAGAGGCCTATGTTTAAATAGGGATCATGAAAATGTTGGAGAGACCGCTGGAGTGGAAAATCTTCTCTTTTGGCTCCTTTGCACAAGTAATCTAAAATAGAAAAATATTTTATGCTAAAAGGTTGTATTTCGATATCTAATCTTAGTGGTTCATGAATACCTCTTTGAAAATTCAATTTTGTTTTTAAAAACTCATCAAAGGAAAAATGATTATTTTCTGAAAAATTATATGAAACGATTTTATCAACTATTTTACTATGAGTTTCTCCCATAAATGAAAAACAATGTGATGTGGTCAGTAAAAATATAAAAAACGAAAATATTTGTATTATTAATTTCATAATATTATTTCCAATCTTTCTTTAATTTTTTTAAACCTATTATGTTTTTACTTATACAAATTTTTTCCGATCCATCTTTGTTAGAAAAAATTTTTTCATCACATCCAGATGATAGGCAATCAGAAATTGACATGCCTAGCATTAGTGTGTATGAATCTTTTCTGACAGTAAAAACTACGGATCTTTCATAATTGAAAATTCCAATAAGCGTAAAATATTTTGGAAATTCAAAGTAGCCATTCTTGTCGGTCTTGACCCGGAGCCAATGGATATCCTTTGAATATTGCTCCACTGGTCCATAACCACCAATCCAGTATTCCACCTCAACCATTGCCCCTACAATTGGCTCACCAGTTTCAAAATCGACAACTCGGCCACTATAGGCAGGCTTGTAATAAGGCCGACCGAAGAACAGGATGAAAAGGATTATGAGGATGGTAATAATCCTCTTTTTCTTCTTTTTGGATTTCAAAACGCTCGAATTTTCCATAACCCATCCTCGTCTAAAACGAATTCAAGATATTGCGAATAGAGAGTTCCATCTTTTAAAATCCGCAAATCATAAATAGCGATTCGATCCCTGATTTTCAGGAAATGAATCCCCTGCATATCCCCTGCGATCTTCGGCAGATAATCCGCCATTTTTGTAAAGCGTCTTTCGTAGGCAGGCCGCGTTGTGTTTGAAAAGTAAGAGAGTGCAGTTGCAGTATCTCCCTGAAGCAGCGCTTGGCGCATCCCGTCCCATTTGGTTTGGAGTTGACTATCCAGGGCCTCTTTTGAATAAGCCATGACACCGAAATTAGCCTGGAAAACTTCATCGTAGTCGTCAACCAGGGTTACTTGACAGACATAAAGGCCTGGGACAGAGAACAAGGCTCTCGGAGGAGTATCGTCGGAAAAAGTTATTTCTGCACTTACTGGTCCTTCGCAGGATAGGGAATGGCTGCTCAAACTGGACATCTCCGCGTCCATGTCAAGTAAGATGTCAAATGGAACGACTCCTGATGACTGATAGGGGTGGATGGTTATGTACTGTGCATTTGGTTCATAAAGAACCTGAGTCTCAGCCGTATAGACGTTGCCATCGACATCGGTTGCCATGGCTTTGATAGGATTTATTCCTTCCTCAAGAGGAATATTGTTAGCGATGAAGCGGCCATTTTCCACATGAGCCGCAACATTGTTCACCACAACTCCGACTTCTGCGTTATTGGGGATGGTTACTGCACCAGTGATGGTTAATTCATAAACCCCTACTGTGGCCAAATTGAGTGGTACACCGTTGTAAGGATCAAAGAGGATTCCGTAGACCGGAGCTGGAGGAGCAACTGTGAGGGTCGTTTCTGCAGTGGTTGTTCCTCCGGCGCCTTGGGCGGTGAGGAAATAGGTTGTTGTCTGATCGGGAGAGACCTGTAGGGAACCAGAGGGCGATACAGAACCGATGTCCGGAGTGATGACAAGCTGTTCAGCAGCTGTTGTGTTCCAAGCCAGTTCTGCCGATTCGCCCGCGGTAATACTTTCCGGTGTGACGGTTAAGGTCGCCGTTGGTTCGGTTGGTGGCGTCGATTGAGTCGTCCAGATAGATAACGAGATCAAGCTGCCGGGCATGCCTGCAAAGGTGATCGCAAGTTCATTGTTTTGTGAAAGATTGACCGCTCGTTCAATAGTGCCTGTTTGCTGTTTAAAGTCTGGCGGGCTAATGATCGGTAGGCCATTTAGGGTCACAAGTCCGGCATCTCCCTGCCCTTGATGATCGCATCCATCGTAAGTCAGACGCAGCGTGGCTGTCCCTTCCGTTCCAGAAAAAAAGCGCGAAACTGTTATTGGCTGGCCTTTAAGAACATGAAACTGTTCCGGTCCGAAAAAGAAAGTGGTGTCGCCAAGGCAGGGTGATGCGAACATAACAAACAGAAACAGCATGACAACCAAACGAAATCCCTTCATTTCGTCTTGTTCTCCTTTCCAAGAGAAAATTGAGTCCATCGGCCAAAGAAACTGGCCCCCCTCCTGATGAATCAAAGGACGATCCTTTGCACCAGGGATTCAGAAAAAATTCAATTTTGGAATCTTCTAAAGTTATGAGTAATGAAGAAACGAGATGTCGAAAAATGCCAAAAGGGTCGCCTCAAAAGGGCACCTGTTCTTCCTTATGCGTCAGCTCCGGCGGGGTAGTGAAATTTAGAGCTGGCGGTTGTGTATGGCTATCTATTTGAACTTTTAGGTGGTTTTTAGAACAAAAGAGGTCTTAGAGGAAAAAATATAAAAATCTTCAATATAAAATTAGAATGAGCTAATGCAAAATTGTGGCCGAGTTTGGCGCAGGGAGAGAGCCGGCATCAATTTCACCGACCTAAGGGGCACGCTTGGCTGCGCAGCATTGAGACTGTGCGGTTGGGTAGAGTTTTGAAACCTAGAAGGAAAACTGCAAGCTCGCCAATGACTATTTTATTCGAACTCCACCAGCGCCACGACCACGCTCCGGCCGCGGGTGTTCTGCAGGGTTTCCAGCTCGATCTGAGGTGTTTCCATGGTGGCTTGCGAGCGCTTGATCCCCATGCGGTCAAGGACCAGTGGCGTTTTTGTGGCCCAGAGGTGCTTCTCCGGGTGGCTGAGAATATCGATGAGGAAGTGCAACTCCAGGTTCAGGCTGTCGTTGCTGTCACCGAGCTTTTCCAGTTTGATGCCGAGCTGTTTCTGTTGTTCTTCCAACTCGGGGAGGCTCAGCGTTTCCTGGGAATCGAGAGCTGATTGCCAGAATCCGCCGCGTTGGAACGTGGACAGCTTGGCCTCGAGGACCTTTTTCTGTCGTTCCAGATCAGTGCGCTGGGTGTTGGCAAGGGTGATGTGAGTCAAGGCCAGGCTGGCCAGATGATCGAAGGCCCGACGTTTGAGCAGATTGCGAGTTTCTTCTTCGCTTCCGGTTGCATCAAAAAAACGGTGTTCGCTGAAACTGACGGTAGTTTGCGCGACATCCTGCGCCATGACTCCCCCGATTCGATCAACCCCCATGGTTCGTTTCTCTTCTTTTTCCATCATCAGCAGAGCAAAGCCGCCTTTGCGTCCCTTGGGCGCATTGTCTCGGTATTCTTTGAGGATCGGATCCTGGTTCAAGACCTGCTGCAACTGGGTCGTGGAAATGAAAAAGGCGCGCAGACGAGCATCCTGTTCGTACATCGCGGGAGAAATTTTCAGGGGGCTTTTTAAGCTGGCGGCCAGTGCCGAGGCGTGTTCGATGGCGATCACGATGGCTGGGCGGAGTTTTTTATGGTAGCCGGAAACACCTCGCAGCCAGGGATTGGTGGCATCGACGGCTCGTTCGATGGCCTGCCGCAGCATTTCATCGGGATAATGCGTGATGTTGGATTTACCGTCAAAAATAGCCAGGAACCGATTCAGAAACATATAACCCCCAAATTGCTATTCAGTGTAGCAGCAATTTTATTCGGTGTAGGATTTGATCTAATCTGATCACTAACATCTCTTCGGGTCAAATACAATTTGGGATTTTTTAGGTCGTTGGCTTGCGCAGGAAGAGAATTTTACAATCTTCAATGAGCATGTACAGGCATGGGACGAGCACCAAGGTAATGACGGTGGCAAAGAGGATGCCGAAGCCTAGAGAAATCGCCATGGGGATCATGAACCGTGCCTGGCGGGAGGTCTCGAAAATCATCGGTGCCAGACCGCCGAAGGTGGTCAGGGTGGTGAGGATGATCGGACGGAAACGCCGCATGCCTCCGGTGGCAATCGCCTGCAACGGAGCGAGGCCTTTGTTGCGCTGCTGGTTGGCAAAGTCGATGAGGACCAGGGAGTCGTTCACGACCACCCCGGCCAGGGCGACGATCCCCATCATGCTGATCAGGCTCAGGTTGTAACCCATCAGCAAATGTCCGAGGACGGCCCCGACAATGCCGAAGGGGATTGCCACCATGACGATGAGGGGTTGGATGTAGGAACGGAACGGCATGGCGAGCAGAAAGTAAATGCCAATGAGAGCCAGGACGAATCCTCCCATCAGGGTCTTCATGCTTTCTTTCAAATCAGCCTGACGACCTTCGTAGCTGTAGGTGAGTCCAGGAAAATCCCGAACCAGTTCGGGCAGAATGGTCGCATTGAGGATATCGAGAACCTGTCCGGTTTCTCCCATGGGCTCGACATCTGCGGTGACAGTGACGGTTCGGCGAGCATCACGGCGATCAATAGTCGTGTAGGCGCGTCCGCGCTTGACTTCGGCGATTTCGGAGAGGGGAACGAAGCTGCCGGCTGGCGTGCGGATCATCAGTGTTTCGGCGCTGTGTTCTTTCTGTCTGGCGCTTTCGGGGAGGCGCACCCGCACCGTGACTTCGTTGCGGCCGCGCTGCTGCTTGAGCGCCTCGGCACCGGAAAATGCGTTGCGAACTTGTCGGGCAACTTCGCTTGAGGTCAGTCCCAGACTCTGCCCTTCGGGTTTTAAGCTGAAATCGAGTTGCTGTTTGCCCGGCGTGTAGCCGTCATCGATATCCTTCACATTGGGAAATTCAGCCAGTTTGTCGGCCAGGGCCAAGCTGGCCCGGTCAAGAACCTCGATATTACGGTGGGACAGTTCAACGGTCAGCGCAGCATCCGAGCCTGGTCCACCCCGGTCAGACTGGAAACGCAACGACTCCAGTCCGATGATCGTTCCTGTGCGCTCCCGCCATAAATTTGAAACTTCGGTTGTACTCAGAGGGCGAATGCCAGGCTGGGTCAGGTAGCCGGTCACCTCAATCTTATTCTCATCGATTTCGGCAAACACACCATCCAGTAATTGAGTGCCGCCGTGCTCATCCGCGACCGCTTGAAGCGCTGTGACCAAACGGGCCTCGGTATCCTTCACCGCCTGCAGCGGACTGCCCACCGGAAGGATTGCTGTAGCTACCGCACGATCCGATTCGACCCGCGGCATGAGGATCATTCCGATGCGGCCACTCCAGGCAAAGCTGGCGACGATGATCAGGGTCGCTACGCCAATGGCAACGGTTACGCCCCGCCAACGCAGGCAGAAATAAATAAACGGGCCGTAAATTCCCTCGATGAAACGTGACACCTGTTTTGAGAATCCCTGTTGCCAGCCGTGCAGGCGGGCGGTGAACTCGCTCTTCGGCTTGCTGGCGGTGTGAGCCAGATGGGCCGGCAGGATCAGCAGCGATTCGAGCCAGGAGATCAGAAAGACCGTAATGACCACCAAGGGGATTGCTTCCCAAACCTTACCCATGTAGCCGGGCATAAAGGAAATAGGCAGAAACGCGGCGATGTTGGTGAGGATGGAGAAAGCGATCGGAGTGGCCACATCTCGCGCGCCGCGAATCGCCGCCGGAATGAAGCCCATGCCTTGCTGACGGTATTCGTAGATGTTCTCCCCGGCCACGATGGCGTCGTCGACCACGATCCCCAACGCCACGATAAAGGCGAACAAAGAGATCATGTTGATGGAGACCCCGAGCATCGGCAGGAACAGCAAGCCGCCGAGGAAAGAGGTGGGAATCCCCATGGTGACCCAGAAGGCCAGTTTGAATTCGAGGAAAAGGCCAAGGACCAGCAAGACCAGTCCCAGACCCATGGCCGCGTTTTTCAACAACAGGTGCAGGCGTTGTTGGTAGATTTCCGAGCGGTCGCGGCTAATGGCCCAGTCAATGCCGTCCGGCAGGTCGACCTGGATTTCGTCCATCGCTTGTCTAACCGCTTTGGATATCCCCACCGGCGTCTGGTCGCCGACTCGGTAGACGTCCAAACCTATACTGGGCAGCCCGTTATAGGAGGCGAAGCGATTACTGTCTTCAAAGCTTTCTTGGACCACGCCGAGATCAGCCAGGGTGACGACGCTGCCGTCAGCCGAAGTGATGATCGGGATGCGGGCGAATTGGCGAGCCCAATCGCGGCGGTCTTTGATACGCAGCAGGATGTCGCCGCCGGCCGTATCGATGGAGCCGCCGGGGAGATCTTCCGAGGCCGTGTCGATCCGTTTGGCAATATCCCCCAGGGTCAGCCCATAGGCCCGCAGATTCTGCTGAGGAATTTCCACCACGATTTCCATATCGCGCGCGCCGGCCAGGTCGATCTGGGTGATCTCGCCACTTTGCAGCAGGCGGTCGCGAACTTGTTCGGCTGTTTCACGCAGAGCTGATTCGGATACCTTGCCATAGAGTTGCACGATCAGAACTTCCCGGCGGCGGGCGACCAGGGCGATCTGCGGTTCTTCGGCATCATCGGGAAAGGTGGTGATGCGGTCGACCTCCTGCTGGATGTCCTGATAAACCTTCTGCTGATCGGCATCCTCCAGCAGTTCGGCATTGACCATCCCTACCCCCTCGTAGGCCGTCGCCGTGATCTCCTTGATTCCTTCCAGGCCGCGAATCGCTTCTTCAACCGCCAGGATGATCCCCTGTTCCACCTCTTCAGGACTGGCGCCGGGGTAGGAAACCTGGATGGTCACGATATCCAGGCTGAACTCTGGGAAGACCTCCTGCTTGATGCGAGTGGTCATGAAGAACCCGCCCAGCAGCAGGAAGATCATAATCAGGTTGGGGGTAACCCGGTTGTTGACCATCCAGGCCAACGGTCCCCGTTCGCGACGCGATATGCGGGTTTGGGTCATTGGCCGGACCCTTGAGGCGTGGAAGGTGGGGTGCCTGTTGCAGCTTGGGCGGGGGAATCCTCCAGGCGCAGGGCCATGCCAGCCACAGGGGCAGGCAGGTTGGAGGTCACCAGCCGTTCGCCTTGGGCGATGCCGCCGGTCACCAGAACCGTGTCTTGGTTGCGGAAGGCGATGGTGACAGGACGGATGCTCAGCCGGTTGTCTTCGGTCATGACCCAGACGGTATCGCCGTCGCGCACGGTCTCTCGGTCGAGGGCTACGGCTTTAGGGAGTTCCCGGCCTTCGATCACCGTACGAACATAAGAACCAAGGAGCATGCGCGGTGTGCCGGCCGGTTGCGCCAAGGCCAGCGGATCTTTGACGCTGACCAACAACCGGGCCATGCGGCCAGTTTCTTCCAACCCGGCGGCAAGACGGATCACTCGTCCCGTGCGGGAAGCATCCGGCCCCCAGGCGGATTGATCATAAATGGTGACCCGCGACCCCTTTTCAGTGGCGTTGCGAGGGATGTCGATCCAGCGCAACTGACTGACCGGAACCGATACTTCGACCCAATATTCATCTGTGCCGGCCAGGGTGGCCAGAGTGGTCGATTCGTTGACCCGGCTGCCTAGGTTCACATCTCTGGTTTGCACCACGGCATTGTAAGGGACGGATATCTCAGTACGTTGCAGGTCGGTTTTGGCCTGTTCCAGCTGGGCACGAATGCCTTCCAGGTTGGCCTTGAGGTTTTCCATTTGCGGTTGGCGCAGCATCAATGCCTTTTCCGTGGCTGAGACCGACTCACCCAGCAATTGATACTCACGCTGGGCCACCAGCTGATTCCCTTGCTCCAACTGCAATTCCGATTCAGCTTTGGCGACTTCGCTGCTCAGTTGACGGACGAGGAGTCGGTAGTCGGTAGGGTCGATCCGAAGCAGGAGCTCGCCTCGTTGCAGGATTCCTCCTGGGACCAGGTTGTCGTTGATGGCGATAATCTGGCCACTGACTTGCGGCCGGAGTTCGATGGCCCGGGCCGGTTGCACTGTCCCCATGGCCTGGATCAATGTGGGATGCACAGCGTATTGAACCGGCATGACTTCAACCAGCACGGCATTGCGCGCCTTGGCTGCCGTTTTGGCCTGTGGCTTGGTTTCGACCAGCCAGACGCCGATTAAAATGGCTATTCCCAAGATCAACAGGGGCAATACGATACGCAGGACCAGCACCACGGGGCTGGAGAGGTTATCGGAAGTCGCCGGGGCTGAACTCATATCATGGTCCGGTTTGTCAGCCTGATCCATTGGAGGTCCTTATCGGAAGATGTTCACTTTCATTTTGTTATAGCAGAGGCCAGCCCCCGCCCAAGGCACGGTAGAGGGCAATCCGGTTTTCCAGCAGTTCGCGCTGGCTGGTCAGCAGGTTGCGCTGCAGACTCTGTTGGGAAAGCAAGGCGTCCAGTACCCGCTGGTAATCGACCGCGCCTTTGAAGTAACGATCGCGCAGACTGCGAATCACCTGGTCGGCCAGCTCCAGTTGCTTCTGCAGGCTGGCCAGATATTCCTGCTGGTGTTTCTCCCGTACCAGGGCGTCTTCAACTTCGGCCACGGCCTTCAGGATCGCCTGGCCGTAGTCGTGTAACTTTTCAGCGGCGGCAGCCCGGGTCCGGTCGACTTCCGCTTTTCGTTCGCCGGCATCGAAAATCGGCGCCAACAGGTTGGCGGACAGGTTGCCCAGCCAGTTGTCGAACAGGTCCCGCGTATGCTCGCCGGAGGTTTCCAGTGTGGCGCTCAGGCTCAATTGCGGGAACCGTTCGGCCAGAGCAACAGCCACCCGTTGGTCGGCGGCCAGCAGTTCGTGGAAGGCGCGACGCAGGTCGGGACGCTGCTGCAACAAATCAGCTGGCAATCCGGTTTGGGGCAGAGGAGGGAGATCCACGAAATTCGTCTGTTGCGGGAATTGCAGCTGATTGGGCGGCTGCCCCAACAGCACCGCCAATTGATTTTCGAGGACTTTGATCTCGGCGGCGATTTGGGCCTGTTCGCCGTGATTGGTCTCGATGAGCTGGCGTTGCTGCAGCACATCGGCAATCCCAACCTGTCCAGTCCGGAATTGCAGGGTCACCAGATCGAGGACCTTTTCGTTGGTGGCGATCTGTTGGTTGAGCAAAGCCAGTTGGCCGGACTGCTCCACCAGCTGGTACCAGGTTGTAGCAACCTGTGCGGAAATGCTCAGTGCGACGGTCTGCAGGTCTTCGGCGCTGGCTTTGGCGTCCAGGGCGGCGGCATCGCGGCTGGATCGCAGGCGCCCCCAAAGATCAAGTTCATAACTGGCCATCACTCCCAGAGAGCGATTGTTCAGGGTGCGAGTGCGATCGTCCGAATGGCTGCGGGTGGTGCTGAACTCACCGGTTGCGTCCAGCGTCGGGTAAAGAATGGCGCCACTTTTGCGGGCCACAGCTTCTGCCTGCAAAAGACGGTCTCTCGCGCTTTGCAGGGTCAGGTTTTCGGCCTGAGACTTTTTGATGAGCTCGTTCAGTGCCGGATCGGAAAAGGCCTGCCACCAGGATTCGGCAAGCAACTTTTCGCCACTGTCGCTAAAGGCTTGGGGTAGGGGAACGGGGTTTTCAGATCGGGGTGGTTGAGATAGGCTGCAACCGCTCAGTAGCAGGGCCAACAAAAGGCAGCACCGTACCACTGGCCCGGACAGATGATCCAGAACACGGAAGACGCTTCCGCACCACAGGCAGATGGTCACAGTCTTCCTTTCAGCGCGGGTCAGATGTGTTGGAGCAAGATTCTGTCGCAATGGTGTCCGGGACTCTCTGTTGTTAGGCATCCCCGTTGTGGCGACTTTTGTCCTGCAAGAGGATGGCTCATGTTCGTTTGTCGTATCACGAAATCCGCCAACATCGCAATAACTTCAATATTTATACCAAGGTGTGAGATATTTTTCATTCATTTTCAGCAAGGCGGTTGACAGTATTTGTCTATTTGGCTATATTGCCAAATAGACAAATACTTCGGAGGTTGTATGTATCAACAGCGCAAAGCTCATCTTGAAGCGCGGGCTGCCGTTCTCAAGGCCATGGGGCACCCGACCCGGTTGTTCATTATCGAAATGCTGGAGCAGAAGGAATGTTGTGTCTGCGATCTTACAGAGATGATTGGCGTGGATGTCTCCACTGTCTCCAAGCATTTGTCCGTCCTCAAGCAGGCTGGAATCGTGATGGACGACAAGCGTGGTAATCAGGTTTTCTACACGTTACGCGTCCCCTGTATCCTTAAATTCTTCGGCTGCATCGAAACTGTACTGGTTGACCGAGCCAAGCAACACGCCCAATTTCTGGACACGCTATGAACTGGAAAGAGGAATGGAAATCCCTGGCGTTGATTCTGGTCGTCTTCGGCGCCTGCTATTATTTGCCGGTCGAGTGGCTGCGTGACTCGCGGCGGGTGGACAATGCCCTTTGGGAAGCTCTCCATCTGGTCAACTGGTATGCCCGGGAGCATGTTCTGCTCTGTCTGGTGCCGGCATTTTTTATTGCCGGTGCCGTTGGGGTGTTCGTTAGCCAGGCAGCGGTGATGAGATATCTTGGTCCGAGGGCCAACAAGTTTTTGGCCTACGGCGTCGCCTCTGTTTCCGGCAGTGTCCTGGCGGTCTGTTCCTGTACCATTCTGCCCTTGTTCGCCGGGATTTATCGCATGGGTGCCGGGTTGGGGCCAGCCAGCGCGTTTCTTTATTCCGGCCCGGCAATCAATATCCTGGCCATCGTTCTGACCACGGCGGTCCTCGGTCCGGAACTGGGAACTGCGCGTGCCGTTGGCGCGGTGGTGTTCAGTATCGTAATCGGCCTGGCCATGCATTTTATCTTCCGCCGCGAGGAATTGGCCAAGGTGGAGGCAGCCGCGGCCATGCCCGAGCCGGAAGTCGCACGGCCCTTATGGCAGAATGCTCTCTATTTTGCCTCAATGGTCGGTATTCTGGTGTTTGCTAACTGGGGGCGTCCTAGCGGCGGATACCCTTTGTTTCAAGTGATTTATGCCAACAAGTGGGCAATAACCATCCTTTTTGCCTTGGCCCTGGCCTTGATTCTGGTGAACTGGTTCGGCGTCACGGCGTGGAAAATGTTGCTTGCCGCTGCACCTGTCGTCCTACTGGCCATGGTCTTTCCAGAACAACCTACCCTGGCTTTTGTCGCCGGCGTCATCGGCCTGGTCGTCCTGACTCAGCGTGGCAGCAAGGACGAAAACGGTGAGCTGCAGGAGTGGTTTGATACCTCCTGGGATTTTGCCAAGAAAATCCTCCCTCTACTTTTATACGGCGTGCTCATCTCCGGTGCTTTGCTGGGTCGCCCCGGCCACGAAGGGTTGATCCCGTCCCAGTGGATTGCCGGAATTGTCGGAGGAAACAGTTTTGCAGCAAACTTTTTTTCCTCTCTGGTCGGGGCATTCATGTATTTCGCCACCCTGACTGAAGTGCCAATATTGCAGGGCCTTATCGGCGCGGGGATGGGCAAGGGGCCGGCGTTGGCATTACTGCTGGCCGGGCCAGCATTGTCTCTGCCCAATATGCTGGTGATCCGTAGCGTGATGGGGACGAAAAAAACCGTGGTCTTCGTTGGACTGGTGGTGATCATGGCCACCATTACCGGAATGCTTTATGGGGCATTGTTTGCCTGATCAATTGATACTGAAACCGTTTCAAAAAGGAGAACAAGCATGAAAAAAATTCAGATTCTCGGCACCGGGTGCGCAAAATGCAACGATTTGGCGGAAAATGCCCGGAAGGCTGCGGCCAACCTGGGGATCGAGGTGGAGTTCGAAAAGATCACCAACCTCAACGATATCGTCAAATTCGGCGTCATGACCACGCCTGGCCTGGTCATTGACGGCAAAGTCGTATCTCAGGGCAAGTTGCTCAAACCCGAGCAGATCATGGCTTTTCTACAGAAATAAGACATTTAAGCGAATCCGTATCCAAGGGAGATCGGTGTCATGGCGTTGCGCAAGTTGGTCCAATTGGTTCTGTTGCTGTCTTTCATTGCGGTTGTTTTGCCTTTGTCCCATGGTCAGGCGGAAACGTCGGCCCTGCCTAAATTGATTGATCTGGGGGCGGACAAGTGCATTCCCTGCAAAATGATGGCGCCGATTCTGGATGATTTGAAAGAAAAGCTGGCCGGCCAACTGGATGTGGAATTTATCGATGTCTGGAAAAACAAGGAGCGGGCCGCCGAATACGGCATCCAGATGATTCCCACACAGATTTTTTACGCGCCTGACGGCAAGGAGTTGTTCCGTCACCAGGGTTTTTTTTCCAAGGAGGATATACTCGCCAAATGGGCTGAACTCGGTTATTCCTTCGCCGAAAAGTGAGTTGAGAGATGGAAACCCTGTTCATCAATTTGACCCATGCCATTAGCGGAACCCCTCTGCTTGCCCTTGCCGCTGCCTTGGCGTGGGGCGTGTTGAGTGTGGTTCTTTCCCCCTGCCATTTGGCCAGCATTCCCCTGATTGTCGGTTTTATCGACGGCCAGGGGAAGATGACTACCCGCCGCGCCTTTGTCATTTCCAGCCTGTTTGCGGTCGGGATTCTGATCACCATTGCCTTGATCGGTCTGATCACGGCAATGGCCGGACGGATGTTGGGAGACCTCGGCCCCTGGGCAAACTGGCTGGTGGCAGCCATCTTTTTGCTGGTCGGGCTTAATTTGCTGGGGGTGATTCCCATGCCGTGGTCCGGCCCAGGAAGTGTCGGCATGCTTCGCAAAGGGATGCTGGCGGCCTTTATTCTCGGCCTGATCTTTGGTATCGCCTTGGGACCATGCACGTTTGCTTTCATGGCGCCCGTGCTTGGTGTTGCCTTCAGTGAAGCAGCGAACAATATGCTCTACGCTGCCTTACTGCTGTTGGCCTACGGTGTCGGTCATTGTGCGGTTATCGTCCTGGCTGGAACGTTTACCGAGGTCGTGCAGCGCTATCTCAACTGGAACGAACGATCGAAAGGGGCAGACTGGCTTAAAAAGATCTGCGGCCTCCTGGTGATCTGCGGTGGGGTTTGGATGGTCTACAGCGCACCTTTGTAAGAATCCGGTGTTGGCGGTTTAACGCGCGTGGCTAAATAGCAAATCTGTGAAGCGAAGATGGGCCTGGGGTTCAATAACCACAGGACCATCTTGTATGGTGAATTTCTACTTTGAAACAAAAAGAGGATGGACGAAGCGCAACCTCACTGGGTCAAATAATCGGCGATCAGTTGCTGAACAAATGCAATGAACTTGGGCTCATCATCAGAAAACTCCCAGATATCTTCAACATTTTTCCAACGGGTCTGTTCACCGTTGTGCATTTTTACAACCACCAGTGATTTGTCAAACAGCTGGTAGTCGGCAACGTAATGATCGTTGCCCGGTTCGTCCAGATTGATCATCCGCCATTCCAACCGTCCATCAGCAATTTCTGCGGGGAATTGGGCCACCGCTTTTTTCGCGTAATCTTCGAAGGCCAGGCAGGTGCTGCAGCGCGCTGTGCGGTGGAAATAATAGACGATGACCTTGTCCCCGCTGTCAGTTGTGAGCGTGGCAGCCAAGGCTGAGGTGAAATTCATCAAAATCAACAGCATGGAAAACAGACATTTTAATTTCAGGCTGACGTTCATGAAAATCTCCCTAAAAAGATGAAAAAGACAGTTTCAGCTATGCATTTTAAGTACCAGAACATTACCCGTTTCAAGGGCTTGACACAGATTTCACAACCTTTAATGCTCTGCGGTTGCATGAGCAAATTTTGAGTAGGATGGTCGTTGACAATATCCGCCTAGGCGGATAAGGTTGTCGGTATGAAAACCCTCGCCAAAACGTTCAAGGCGTTATCCGAAGAAATCCGCTTGCGGATATTCTTTCTTTTAACCCATGGGGAGATGTGTGTCTGTGAACTGATGGCGGTTCTGGATTTGCCCCAATCGACGGTGTCCAGGCATCTCTCCTATCTGAAAAATGTCGGACTTGTCGACGACCGCCGGCAGGGGATGTGGATGTACTATCGTTTATCCCCTTCGGTCACTCCCGTTAAGGATGAGCTGCTCGGTTTTTTGACCGAAAGTCTGACAAAGACTCCACAGGCTGCCACGGATCTCGCTGCGTTGACAGCCTATCGGGCGGCCAAGGAAAATTCTTGCAGTTAACCGTATGATCTTTAACCCTTGAAGAATGAAGGACCCATGAAGAAAAAAGTTTTGTTCCTTTGCACCGGTAACTCCTGCCGCAGCCAGATGGCCGACGGCCTGATCAACCATGATTTCGCCACTCAGATCGAAGCCTTTTCCGCCGGCACCGAACCGCATGGGCTCAATCCCCGGGCCGTGCAGGTCATGGCCGAACTCGGTATCGACATCAGCGCCAACAGTTCCGACCATCTCAGCAAATACGAGGGGCAGAGGTTCGATTACGTCATCACCCTGTGTGGCGACGCCAACGAGAAATGTCCGCTTTTCTTTGGCGGGGTCAAACGAATCCATATGGGCTTTGATGATCCGCCCAAGGCGACAGGAACCGACGAAGAAGTGCTGAACGTTTACCGTCGTGTGCGCGACGAAATCCGCCAGCAACTGGGTGATTACTTCCGCAGCGAGCTGAGCCATTAATATCCGGAGAGCAACATGGAACACGGACTGACCAAAAAACTATCTTTTCTCGATCGCTATCTGACCCTGTGGATCTTCCTCGCCATGTTTATTGGGGTCGGCATCGGTTGGCTCGTCCCCGGCGTCAAAGATGTGGTCAATGCCTTCAGCGTCGGAACGACTAACGTGCCCATCGCCATCGGCCTGATTCTGATGATGTATCCGCCGCTGGCCAAGGTTCGTTACGAGGAACTCGGCGAGGTCTTTGCCAACAAGAAAATCCTCGGCATTTCTTTGCTGCAGAACTGGATCATCGGACCGATCCTGATGTTCGTTTTGGCTATCGTTTTCCTTGGCGATTATCCCGAATACATGGTCGGACTGATCATGATCGGCCTGGCCCGGTGCATCGCCATGGTCATTGTCTGGAACGAACTGGCTAAGGGGAATACCGAATATTGCGCTGGCCTGGTGGCGTTCAACAGCGTGTTCCAGGTCTTGTTCTACTCGGTTTACGCCTGGTTTTTCGTCACCGTGCTGCCACCGCTGTTCGGTCTGCAGGGCGCGATTGTCGAGGTCACCATCAGCCAGATCGCCAAGAGCGTCTTCATCTATCTGGGGATTCCGTTTTTGGCCGGCATGATCACCCGCTTCACCCTCATGCCGCGCCTGGGTCGCGACTGGTACGAACAGGTTTTCATTCCCAAGATCAGCCCCATCACTTTGATCGCGCTGCTCTTCACCATCGTGGTGATGTTCAGCCTCAAAGGCGAATTGATTGTTTCCATTCCGCTCGATGTGGTGCGCATCGCCATCCCCTTGCTGATCTACTTCGTGATCATGTTTCTGGTCAGCTTTTGGATGGGAATGAAGGTCGGGGCCGATTATTCCAAAACCGCCACTGTGGCGTTCACCGCGGCTGGCAATAATTTTGAACTGGCCATTGCCGTGGCCGTGGCTGTGTTCGGCCTGAATTCTGGAGTGGCTTTTACCGCTGTCATCGGGCCGCTGGTGGAAGTGCCGGCCCTGATCGGCCTGGTTAACGTGGCGTTCTGGCTGCAGCGAAAGTTTTATCCTTCAGCGCAGTAAACAGGGAGGCCCGTTTAAAGATGACAAAGGCCGCGTTTATTCGCGGCCTTGTTTGTTTCGAATGATAGATAAGAATTTTCAGGCCATCAGTTGGCCGCTCCCAGCCCGTTGCCGATGGCAGGCAACCGCGCCTGCTGTGGAAAAAAGAAATCTATGGAATTGACGTTTTTGGAAGACCCGGCGGCGTGCCGCAATTGGCTCTCCAGCCAACGACACATGGCGCGGAAGACCTCGATATCGCTGATTTCCGCCAGGTTGCGCAAATCGATGGGGATGCCGGTGCGTTTTTGCACGAGAAACTCCATATCCCACACGGCGCAAGGAACCAGAGAGCCGGAGCGATAATCCATTTTACAGGGGGAGTAGTCGGGCAGATGCTGTTTGAAATAGGTCATTTTCGCCACGCACAGGTCATAGACGCTGAATACCAGTTCGAGAATATGGCAGTTGCGAAAGGCGCGGTGGGTGGCGTAAGGGTGATCCGGACGGTTTTTGTATTCCCGGACCCAATAGAGCCGGTTGTTGATCGTTTTGGGGACCAGACGGTATTTTTCAATGAGCTGGAGTTTGTCTGCTGAAAGTTCCGTGGCAGGATCTTTTCCCGTCATCTTCTTTCCTCCCGCATCTCAATGAATTTATCCTTCCTGTCCAGCGCCTCCGGAAGGATTAAGACTCGATGCGAGTTAGATTAAATCAGTAAATTGGATAGGTCCAATAGATAATTCAGATTGTTTTAGGGGGTGGAATCGGTCCAGCCGATATCCCCGGTCAAGGACCGGGGACAGGTGTTTTATCAACAGGGCAGGCAGATGCGCACCAGCAATCCGCCGCCGCTGGCATTGCTGGCTGTGACCGTACCGCCGTGCAGGCGAATGGAGCGGTCAGTGATGGCCAGGCCGATGCCGGTTCCGCCGCTATTGCGATCACGGGCGGTGCTGATGCGATAGAAGGGTTGGAAAACCTTGGTCAGCGCCTCTTCCGGCAGGCCCGGACCGTAGTCGCGAATTTCAATACGCGCTTCCCGGTTGCCATCGGTTTCGTGACTCTGCAGGCTGACTTCGACCGGGTGTTTTTCGTCCGTGTAACGGATGGCATTGCGGACGACGTTTTCTACGGCTCGATGCAGCATTTCACCATCACCGGATATTTCCAACTCGGCGCATTCGGTCAGAACCACCTTGCGGAAGATGCTGCGGGCTTCGAAATCAGCATCGGCAGCCACAGTTTGCACCATCTTGGCCAGATCGACCGGCTGCTTGGTCAGCGCCTCGGTGCCGCTTTCCATTTTGGTCAGACGCAGCAACTGACCTATCATATCGTTGAGTCGTTCAGCTTCCAGGTCGATGCGGTCGAGGTGGTGAACGATCTCTCCTTGAGATTTCTGCCGGGCCAGTTCCAGGGCGACATTAAGCCGCGCCAGGGGCGACCGCAATTCGTGGGAAATGTCGCGCAGCAGGCGTTGCTGGGAGCCGACCAGTTCCTGAATCCGTTCGGCCATGGCGTCGAACTCCTTGGCCAGAAGCGAAATCTCATCTTTGCCGCGGATATCCCCACTGACTCGGGTGGCCAGGTTGCCGGCGGCGAACTGCTGGGTGGCCAGACGCAGTTTGTCGATCGGCGAGGTGAGGGACCGGGCCAATAGAAAGCAGACAGTACCGGCGATGAAAAATGTCAGCACCAGGCGTAATCCGAGGTTGCGAGGATCGAAGAAACGAATCAACGGAGGAGGTGGCCGAAAATTGGTGACCAAAATGTAAGCGTCCTTCCCGGGCATGCCCACCCACGGGCCATCGGGACCGGGCAGGATTTGAATTTCTCCGGTTTTGAGAACGTTTTCGATGAGTTTATGTATAAAGGGTGGGGCTGGAGAGCCGTCAAGTGGACCGTTGTCGCCAATGAACAGAAGCAGTTTGTCCCCTGGCCCCTTTTTTAACTCTTGCTGCATTGCCAGAAGTTGAGTCGCGCCACCGCGCTCATACGCCGCAATCATCTGCTGTCGATTCGCAGTGAGCTGTTGCCGGTGGTGTTTCATTTCGTTGTCTCTGGGGTGGTCAGTGGTGAGGGCCAGGATGACGCCGATGCCCGCGATGAGGGTCACGGCCAGCCAGAAGCTGAGGAATATCTTGATGAACAGGCTGCGCATGAACTATTTGTCCTCTCGACTGACGCGGGCGTACTGATAGCCGACCCCACGCACGGTTTTGATCCGTTCCTGCTCATCGATCAGATGCCCGAGTTTTTTGCGCAGGCTGCTGACATGAACGTCAATACTTCGATCATAGGGTGAAAGCCGCCGCCCCAAAACGCTTAATACCAGATCCTCTCGACTGACCACCCGTCCCGCCTGGCGCATCAACATCTTCAGCAGAGAGAATTCCACAGTGGTCAGTTCCACCATGTTTCCCTGCTGCCGGACAACCCGCGTTCCCAGATCAAGTTCTACATCGCCAACCTGCAGTCGTGATGATTGCTCTTTGATCTGCTGTTGCCCGTCTCCGGCCGGAATTTCGGCACGCCGCTGAATAGCGCGAATTCGCGCGACCAGTTCTCGGGGATTGAACGGCTTCGGCAGGTAATCGTCGGCACCCATTTCCAGGCCGACGATGCGGTCCACATCATCACCGCGGGCAGTCAACATGATCACCGGAACTCGCGATTTTTCACGAATCTGGCGTAGCACATCAAAACCGCTCATGCCGGGCAACATCACGTCCAGGACCACCAGTGCATGGGTACCACTGAGGGCTCGCTCGATGCCCGGTTCCGAACGATTCACGGTTTCCACTTCAAAGCCTTCCGGCGTCAGGTAGTCGTTCAACAATTCACACAATTCGACATCGTCGTCGATGACCAGAATACGGTTCATTTTTTTACCTCGTTTCAAGGTCGTTGATAAGTCAGCTTCATTGTAACGAAAAAGTTCTACTTGGGCTGTAAAGAAGTGTAAAAACGAGGTTTTTGTCTTTACAAATCTTTACCTGTGGCCGCTGGATGTTTACGTTGTGGCTGCGCCGGTGAGCGTTCCTGAGAGCAAAATTCATCGCGTTTAAAATTTTTCTTCTATTTCGATTGTTGGTCATCGATTTTTCTTTTGCCGATCTGTCCCCAGCTGGAACTTTACCGAGGATTGTTATTTCTTAACCCCCGATTAACATTTCGGGCGCTAAGCTGAAATCATCAAAATCCGTTCGATTCCAAAGAGGGGGTCGACAACGAGTTAGGCGAGTTCTGGAAGGAGAAATATCATGAACAAACGATTTATAACGGGAATCCTGCTGATCATGTTGGCCATCAGTGGCTCATTGTACAGCAATGCCAATGCCCAGCCCCCGCGGGGAGAAGACTATGAACGTGGCCCTGGTGGGCCGGAAATGCGCGGACCTGACCGATCACTGGAATTGATGGCTGAAGTGCTCGGATTGAGCGCTGAGCAGAAAAGCCAGATCAAAACCATCATGGAAAAAGAGCACGGCACCATGGGCAAATTCCGCCAGACCATGGATGCCGGCCGTAAAGCCATGGATGAATTGGCGATGAGCGACAATTTCGATACCGCCAAGGCTCAGGCTCTGGCCGATGATCAAGCGAAAAAAATGAGCGAAATGATGGTTGCGAAAGCTAAATTGCAGAATCAGATTTTTGCCGTGATGACTCCCGAACAACGCACTCTGGCCAAAAAAATCCGTCCCTTGCTGCAACTAGGTCCGCCCATGGGGCCTGGCGGACCCCCTCCGGCCCGCTGAAACAAGACACTAAACAGAACGGGCCGGCATGACCGGCCCGTTCTGTTATTCCTTTTGCCTCTGACGATCAGTTGCTGTAAGACGTTTTGAAAACCATTCCTTCCCGTGATTTCGGATCGTAAATCCCTTTTTCTTCGCTCTGTTTGATCCAGTCCTGCCGCAGGGTCTTCAAGAAATTCATTTTTTCATCAACCAAGGGCTGATACTGCAGGCCAATGATTTCCTGAGCTTTTTCCTTGGTGGAGAAGTCCGGGGCCTGATAGTCGGCGGCATTGTACTTTGCCAAAATGACACGCAGCTTGATACGAGCATCCTGGCCTTTGTTGATAGCGCTTGCCAGTACCCGCAGGGTCTCTTCCGGCGCGTGGAAGAATGCGCCGTGGGCGGCAATGGAGAAGTCCCAACGCCACTGGCCGTGACGGATGTCCTGCAGAACCGGAGCCATTTCAGCTTCGGTCGCGCCGAGTTCCCAGGCCTTGGCTGCTTCAAGATGGGCCTTGGCCAGAACATCCATGGCGGCGCGGGACAGTTCGGTTTTACGCTCCAGCTTGCGTTTGATGATGTCCTTAAGTTCCTGTTCGCTTTCGCCGTGGCAGTTCAGGCAGGTGTTCTGCATGTCTTCCAGGGGACTGCCGATTTTATGGTTGGAGTATTTGACGCCGCCTTCGCGAACATACGGCATATGGCAATCGGCGCAGGCCAGATTGTTTTTACCGTGGATGCCGGTTTTGAATGTTTCGTAACCGGGGTGTTGCGCCTTGAGCATCGGTGTTTTGCTCAACTTGTGAGTCCAATCGACGAAACCGATGTCATCGTAATATTTTTCCATATCTTCAGGGGTGAAACCGTTGGCCCAAGGGAAAGTTACGACGCCGGCCACCTGCTTGCCACCATTGGGATCGGTCCACTCTGTTTTCTTGAAGTAATATTCGGCATGACATTGGGCGCAGACCAGGGTGCGCAGTTCCTGGTGGGTGGCCTCGGCAGATTTCATGCTCCCTTCGGCGTCTATCGCTCGATTCAGGAAGGCTCTGGTGACCGTCAGTTTCATGGTTTCGTTGTCATGGCAGTCGGCACAACCGACCGGATTGGCAATTTCCGACCCCCACCGAGCCCATTTGCCGGTGAAAAAATCGTTCTCACCAATTTTGTCTATCAACCGTGGCACATCCGGCGATTTGCAAGTCCAGCAAGCCGTGGGCATGGGGCCGGTCTTGTCATCGACCGGAGCGCCGGTACGCAGCGTGTTGATGTTGTCTTCCAACATGTAATAGTGGCCGCGCGGCGCATTATAGTCCTTTGAAAAGCCGTAGCCGGCCCACATGACGATCAGGGCTGGATCACCTTTTAGCACGTCCTTGATTTCATCGCTTTTTCGGGTTTGCATGTAGGAATCGTACTGGCGGGGATAGTTCTGGGCCCAAGCTGAGCTGCGGGACTCGAACTTGGCAATTTTCGGCACTTCGTTGATGGCTTTTTGTTCCGCCTTGTTTTCCTTGATCGACACGATCAGTAAAATCAGGGGGATCATGACGGCAACAGAGGCAATAGTCACCAGAGACGGTCTTTTCATCTTATCCTCTCCTCGTTGAGATTGTGGCAGATGTTGAAAAACGCTTCTCTATAAGCTGAACCCAAATGCCAGGAGGCTGGAAAAACAACAAACAGACTTTTTTTAGCCGCCTAAAGTTCTTTGACGCCAAGGTTGTATTGCGTGGCCGTGATATTGTGGGTTCGACCATGTGGAACGTCACGATGACAATCCCAGCATTGGCGTCCCATGGTGACGTCAGCTTTGGCGACCGGATAAAGCGCGCTGTTGGCCAGCATCTGCGAGACAATTTCACGGTGGCAGGAAATGCAGTTATCCTGAATTCTGCGCGCGGCCGATTCGGAGATTCTGAGGTTGTAGCCATAGGTGCGGAAGGTCATTGCAACGGCATGTTTATAACCATCCCTTGATTTGGCGAGCATTTTCTTGAAAAAAGAATCCCGTGGCAGATGACAGTCAACGCAGGAGACTCGCTCCCGATGCGAACTGTGCTGCCATGTTGCGTAATGGGCATTCATGGTGTGGCAGTTGATGCAGACTTTGGAATCGCTGGAGAGGTAGGAAAACATTTTTGATTCATAGACGACGTACCCGAACAATCCGACGGTGGCTAGAAGACAGCAGGTTGCAACATAGGTCATAGCGCTCTTTGTTGCCATTCACTCACCTCCTTTTTCATTTAATTTAGGTGCTGTTTGGCGAAAAACTAATCTTGCTGGTCCACTGCGGTTTGCTAAAAAGCTCATAAAAACGCTGATGGCGAAAAGATTAACAGACTTTTTTTTGTTTGCATGAAGAGAGAATTCAATAGGCGGGTGCAGTGAGGCATTCCTCATTTGTTGCTGGAGAGGCAATTGTTTGAAAACGATTCCGAGGGAAGAGGGCGGCGGTTGTGATGGCAGGTTAAAAGATGCAGGAGAGGCGGTCGTAGGATTTGCGCAGCCGGGTCGCAACTGAAAAGTAGATTCCCCGCAAAATCTTGACGCCCAGAGCCGGATATTGCCTGCCCAGTTGTTCCAGACCGTCGCGGGGGAGGAACAGCAATTCTACATCCTCGCGGGCCTTGGCGGAAATTGACCGGGGTTGACCGTCAAGAATTTCCAATTCTCCAACAATGGCTCCTGGGTTGTAAATCCCGATCACCAATTTTTTATCAGGGAACTCCGAATTTTTAAGCACTTCCACTTGTCCCTCGACGATCAGGGCGATAGCGTCGCCGCGGTCCCCTTCTTGCCAGAGAAAAGCGCCTTGGGCAAAATGCTGCGGATGCAGGTATTGGCTGAGGATAGAAAGTTCCTGGTCCGAAAAATGGTCATTCAAGGCCTTGTTGAGCACCAGGTGGAGATAGAGTTCAGCTGTAGCATTTTGGGGAGTTGTTGGCGATTTAAAGCGAAAATCCTGCTGCACTGCAGTCATTGGGGCATCCTTTTCTGTGACAATCGATCGGAATGAATATTCACTCCGACATAAATCAAAACATCCCAGCTTTTTCCAGGCTGTCCGACTCGTTTGCGGCTAGGCTGCCAACCCTCTACGGATCAAAGTTTGACGGCATCCCAACAGCCTTCAAGAACGGCTTCAATGATATTTTCCGTTACATCCATGAGACCGTTGTGATGATCTCGTGTGAGAATAACCAAAGGGCCTATGGACAGGGCGAACAATGCATCTGAGGGGAGATCTTTGATCATTTGTTCTCGGACACCTCGTTGAAAAAGCTCAATGAAGAAGTTTCCGCAGGAACTTCCCTCGCGTTTTTTTTGCAGTCCATAAGGCGAGTTATAAAACTGTTCAAGAAAGCGAGACTCGTTGCGGTTTGCCAGAAGGTAGCGCAACAGGTTGTTATGAATGCGCAAGAAGTTGTTTTTCACCGGGTTGCTCAAGTCCAAACCTTCCTGAATGGCAGGACGTAACTTTGCATCGATTTCCTGTTGCAGGACGATAATCAGATCATCTTTGCTTTCAAAGTAACGGTAAATCGTGCCAGCACCGACACCGGCTTTCTGAGCAATCAGAGAGGTCGGGGAGCCATGGAAGCCGTTTTCGGCAAAAACTTCTAAAGCCGCTTGGAGGATGGCACTACGTTTATCGGTCGGTCGATTCGTCATGTTTTTTCCTTTGTACGGAATGAATGATCACTCCGTAACTTAACCAAGAGAAAGGAGATTCGTCAAGAATAAAAAATTCACTCGAGAAGATGAGGTGTCTTTCCTGGAGCCACGGTCAGGACGACTTTGTATTGTCAGACGCGTTGGTTTGGGTGGGAATGCGTTTTTCGCAAGGAATCTTGACCTGGCAGAGGCCGCACGGGGTGGCCTGCACCTGGAATTGTTGTTGGGCGTAAGGTGCTGTCACTTCACGGATATAGGCATGACAGTGACTTTTATCGTGACCGTTGGCAGTAATGGCCTCTGCCGGGCACCGCTTGATGCAGGCTCCGCAAGTTCCTTTGCTGAACCACAGGCAATATTCTTGATGGCTCTGGTAAGGTCGTGGCGTTGCGGGGAGAGGAATCTTCGCGACCACCGAGCCGATCCGAACAGCCTTGCCTGCAGGAGTAATGAGTCCGTCGCTTAAGCCAAAGGTGCCGAGTCCGGCGACAAAAGCAGTGTGGCGTTCTGACCAGTTCGATGCAATTCCTACTTTTTCGGACTGGCGGTAATCGAAGAGAGGGGACCGTTCCGGTGCGATGGCAGGAAATCCCGCATCAGTCAAGCTGGCGGCAAGATGCTGCCGTAGTTCACAATTGAATATTTCTCCGTAATAGCGAGAGCGAGCCCAGCGCATAGCTGGGTAAGTGGTTTCCTTGCTCTGGCCTTCCCGGGTCGGACCGGTCTGCGGCAGGACATAGCTGATCACCGACAATTCTTCGGGTTGAAAAGTGTGGGTCGGGTGGCTGAGCCGGAAAATTTGGGCGGGGGTCCAGTAAAAAGGACCGATATCTTCACGAATGCTACGAAATAGCGGGTCGGCGCCGTTGGCAAATCCGACGAGCGGTTTGTCCCAGGCTTTTTCTGCAGACGGAAGGTTAAGGGTGTTGGTCGCAGCTTCATCCACGTAGCGTTCAATAATCGATACGACCCACGGGACAAGGTTATCGTCAGAAAGAGTCATAGCCGCCTCTTTGGAGATTGGTTGCGAACAAGTATAACATTCCCGCATCTATGTTGAAGTGTAAAGGGGCCGCGCCTTGGCCTGTTTGTTTTTTGATTGAACGAAACGAATCTGAAATAACTTCTGTTGTCGGAAAACCGAGCACCTGAATCAATTAATCAGCATCTCTGCAAATGACGGAAGAGTTCCGCGAAAGCACTGAAGATTTTAATGGGAAGTTTTGGTCTGTAACTTAATAATTTTCCGCCAAGACTTCAACTTTTCGAATTCTGCCTTATAATTCAGACTGTTGCTCAGTGGCGACATATTTCCTCTGAAATCAGTACAGTCGGTCTGCTTTTTGAATTAAATCCCAGTTTCAAAATATTTAATAAGCGTTTATTAGCTACTGACGCCGACGATGACTGATCATGGCAATGGTTTTGGAGGTTGCATGTCCTGGCAAAACAAGGTGCTGGGCCGAAGACTGGTCCTTTTTCTCGGGGTATTTTTAATTCTAGCGCTGTCCAAAACGGCGCTCTTTGCAGGAGACCTGAGTGAAGTCCTGCAGCGAGGTTCGCTACGACATCTCGGCATTCCTTATGCCCATTTCGTTACCCAGAATGGTGAAGGCCTCGACGTTGAGTTGATGCAGCTTTTTGCCAAACATCTGGGTGTTCGTTACGAATTGATCACAACCTCTTGGTCTGAGGGGCTGGGCGATTTGACTGGGCGAAACGTCAAGCCTGCGGGTGACGATGTCACAACTCTTGAACCGAGCGAGGTGCGAGGCGATCTGCTTGCCAATGGTCTGACGATCCTCCCCTGGCGGCAGAAAATCATTGATTACTCGGTTCCGACCTTTCCAACTGGCGTTTGGCTCATCGCGCGCGCCGATTCCCAACTCAAGCCCATCATCCCCAGTGGCGACATGGCGATAGATATCGAACAGGTCCGTTCCCAGTTGAAAGGTCATTCGATTCTGACTATGAAGGGGACCTGTCTCGATCCGAATCTTTATGATCTGAGCTCATCAAAAGCTGACGTGCTTTATTACACGGCAAGTGAGAACCTGGGCGAAATGGCTCCGGCGGTGATCAATGGCATGGCAGATGCGACCCTGCTCGATATCCCCGATGCGCTGATCGCCTTGCAGACCTGGCCGGGGGACATCAAAGTCATCGGTCCGGTTTCTCCTCCCCAGTTGATGGGGGTCGGATTTGCCAAAACATCGCCAAAATTGCGCGAGGCTTTTAATGCCTTTTTTATGGAATGCCGGGAGAATGGCTCGTACGAACGGTTGGTTCGTAAGTATTACCCGACGGTTTTTCTCTATCTTGGTGATTTTTTCTCGAGTCGATGAAGGAGGGTAGGAAGGACTGATGGAAAAATTCCTCAGTTATTTATTCCGCAGGGGGCAACGGCCAATTAACCGAATTAGGCCGATGCTGGGTTTGTTGCTCGTGCTCCTGTCGCCTGTTTTGGCCAGCGGTGCAGACCTCGACCAAGTTTTGCAGAGCGGCAAGCTTCGCCATCTCGGTATCATTTACGCCAACTTCATTGTCCCGGAAAAAAGCGGCTTAGACGTGGAGCTAATGCAGTTATTCGCCGCCCATTTGGGGGTCGAATACGAATTTGTCGAAACCAGCTGGGCCAATGTGATTGCCGATCTGACCGGCAAGCAAGTCAAGCCCCAGGGAGAATCGGTGGAGATTCTTGGAGAGGCTCCTGTGCGTGGTGATGTGGTCGCCACCGGGTTTACCGTTTTGCCGTGGCGGAAGCAGATCGTGGATTTTTCCACGCCGACTTTTCCTACCGGGGTTTGGTTGATCGCTAAGGCCGATTCAGTGCTGCAGCCGATTGCTCCAACCGGAGCCATTGATCGTGACATTGCGGCGGTCAAAGCCAGTCTCAACGGGCATAGCGTTCTGGCCCTGGCGAACAGTTGCCTGGCGCCCGAGCTATACGGCTTGGCGGCGATCGGAGCCAATGTGCAGCTTTTCCCTC
>ENA-ORXD01000400-ORXD01000400.1-sediment-metagenome-genome-assembly--contig:-NODE-400-length-57915-cov-8.461323_pt1 | contig 57915 bp, 45 predicted proteins | sample MGYA00237862_ERZ511471 | MGnify/ENA metagenome assembly ERZ511471
ATTATCAACCAAGCCAGACCTGTCCGGCTTTTTCTGCCGGACAGCGTCGAAGAAGGCAGCAATAAAACCAATTGTTTCCTATTGATACTTTTTTCTCTAACCACTTATCCACTCATCCACCCAACCACTCAATCACCCGATCCCGTGATCCCGTGATATCGTGATCCCTCAAAAGGCAATGACACAGCTTTGCCCTAAGGTCACTATAACCACGTAACCACGTAACCACTCAACCACTTCCCCCTACCTGACCATTCCCGGATTAACCTTCGGACTCACCACCGGCGCCCTCACCGGTGCAGGGGCTTTCACGGGTTGCCGTAACTGCCCTTCCCCCTTTTTCAGTCCCCCTATTTTATTTACCATATTCACCGGAGAGGTACATGACGCACACTTGTCAATAAATACACTGTAGCCCAGGTTCTGGTCTTTATAAGAATAGCTGACCATCTCGAAGGGATGTTTCCTGTTTTTTGCAGGATTTATTACGTCACCGGGTGAGGAATACTCATACACGGTATTCCACTGACCGGTTTCTGCAATGGCTGAACCAGGGTAACCTGCAAGAGGCTTGAGCTCAACTGTCTTGTCAAACCATAATTTTGCCCTTTTCGCATCCGGGAATTCGGGGACAGCCTGAATCCCGGTGATGGAACCGTGAGGGACATCAGAACCTTTAAGAAGCCTTACATGGCCGGAAGGGCTATTTGTACCCCTCAGAGCACTCACAATGACAAAACTGTTCTGTGCGGCAATGTTTTCATTCCGCACACCGGCGGAGAAAACTAACTGATCGTGTTCAATGGCAGAAACCAGCAGACCTTCTGTTTCAATCCAGTCGGATTCCACAACAAAACCTTCCACTTCAATGCGGGCTTTCACCTTTTGTCCCGGGAAAAAATCCATCCCTCCGACATTGAACATCCCTAAGGGATTATTTACAACTCCCCTGTTTGGCCGGGGTTTTTCCGGTTCGCGCGTTATGGTGCTTCTTCCCGCCTGTGTTGCAACCGGCTGAACAGATCTTGTGACGTCTGTGACAAACTCGATGGGGCCTTTATACACGGTAAGACTGTTTTTAAAATCTGTCATTTTAGCGGCCATCTGCTGAGGTTGAAGCATTCCCTTTAAAGCGGATGCAGGGGATGATTGCAGCATGCCTGTAACATTTGCCGGTATTTGTCCCTGCGACTGCCTGCCTGCCAGCTTTGCCCATTCACTGCGTGCGCCGGCAACACAACCTGAAGCTTCCCCGGAATAATAATCGGCGGTATAAAGGTTTATGGTCTTAAATGGGATAGTAGCCGAAACAGGTGAGCTTGCCGAACTTACACCGGGTAGCCTGACCATCACCTGGTCGCCTTTCTTCAGGTCAACGCCGGTAACAAGAAATATCCCTTTTTCATTGGCTTGGGCAGTATATGCATTGCTTTGATTGTTAGGATGTTTTACCATAACCGTAAGCATCCCGTTATAGGGGATCGTATCTTTTTTCCCCGGCACGTTGGCATTATCGGAAACAGTATGAATTTCCCCGGCAACATAATCCCCATAAGCACACGCTTCGTGTATTATCATGCTGTATCCCTTGTAATCCGGTTGCTGCATTTTCCAAAGAGAATAGTATTTATCAGCAAGAGTAAATCTTTTTGAGACTACTTTGCCGCCCGATTTTATTCTGAAGCCTATGTCGGCAGACAGTGTATTGCCGTCGGTTTCAACCGTTCCTTCCATTCCCCCGGTAACATATACATCGAGTGCATCATAGCTTTTTATTTTAAGATTGGCGGTGCAGTGCATTCCACCGAAGGCTTTCATCTCAGCCTGGACACCATAGTTAATCTCACACCAGTGGTTTACCTCGGATATATTATGCAGGCTGGTTGGTATATACCAGAAAGTGCCACCTCTGGCTCCCAGGGAAAGATCAATACCCTGGTTAATCTCAAAGGCGAAGGTAACTTCCCCTTCCATACTTATAAGGAGGAAGAGGCCTATTTCACATTTGCCAAGATCGCCTGCTTTTATTTCTGTTCCCCAGAGAGGGGTTTTAATTTCCTTGTTGGCCCTTACCGTTGTGTAAACCTTAAGGTCAACCTGTTCAGTGGTTTTGAATACAAGCCGGTAGCCGCCGTTTTTAGAGTATTTCCCTTCCACGCGGGGATTTGTCAGGATGATCTGCCCTTTTAAGGTTGCTGACAGCGACCCGTCACTTACCGAGTCCAGCATGAAGCTAACGCTGTCGAACTGCAGGTTTACTGCATACTGTTCATTTTTACCGGTGGAAGCTGCCACTGCACCTTCTACCAGCGACACCGTGTTTGCCAGAGTGAGCCGCACTTCCTGCTGAGGGATGTCTATATCTTCAAAAACGGCAGACAACCCGGGGCGAAGTATCATCATCTGGTTCTCATTGAGGGATTCAGTCTGGAAAACTAGATCACTCGCGGGATCAACGTAAATGGTGTCGGGATGGGGAATAAAGATGTTTTTGCCGGAGACATCCAGGATGCCGTCCTGTTTCATCATCATCTGATTTTTTTCAGCAGGGGAGAGGGCTTTGACATTCCCTTTGTATTTGTAGCTGACCCCGGTGAATTCACCCGGCTTTTCTCCGCGTGAAGCCGCTCTCAGTGCCACCGGATGGGAGGATCTGATTGCCGGTGCAATTTCTTTAACAGAAATGATGCCTTCTGTTCTGACAGGATCGGGTATAATGCGATGCTGGCCGGAAACGGGTAATATGCAGCCTGCAAGGATAAGGAAGGCTGAGGAAAGAAGAAATGTTTTTTTCATGGGTACATGGTTTGAATAGAGGAATATGGGTTGATTGAATTCATGTTAATCACTATTTAATTTCCGGAAATAATATTTTATCTATAGTATTAAGTGCCCCATCCTTATTACACTCCGGCTAACCGGAGCAGGTAATCAATTTCTTTATCGGAAATTGATTCTTTACTGGCTTTGTCGTATATGGCAAGTAGGTATACGTATTGTCGGGTGACCTTTACACAGGTTATGATCCGGGATCCTCCGGACTTACCTTTCCCTTTTGAGGTAATTGTCATACGGATTTTGAAACAATCCTTTCCGAGTGGATCTCCCTGAACAGGATTTAATTTAAGAGAGGAAATAAGTTTCTTCAGGTCGGTTTTTAAGGATTGATGCTTTTTGGCAATGCTTTTAGCATGCTTTTTAAAACCATCGGTGACTATGATCTTATAACTCATTGAGGAATTCTTCAGCCGATTGGAGTTTGATTTTACCTTCCTGATGTTGCTGTACCTGATTCAAGGAGTGACTAAGGTCATCGACAAAGCGTTTCTGTTTCATGGAAAGCTTATGTACCTTTTTTATCCCCAGGTTTTTAATGAGTTCCATAAAGAAATCCACTTTACTTTCCGGTAAGTCGATCACTATGCGTTCCATGATTTATTTAATGAAATTATAATACAAAAATACATCTTTTTAAAGAAACTCAATAATTATTCCAAAATGAACTTCAAGCGGTATTTTCGTCAATTGTATAATGGACCATAAAAGGGAACACATTTAAAACAGTAGTCCTTACTTTGCTGTAGCGAATATTTGAAGCTTGTGGGTTCTGCCTGATAAACCGGACTTTTTCGCGGACTTCATTTGTAAACCTTTTGCCAAGCCCTTTTTGTTGTGTATTGTACCACCTGGCTGCTTCCCGAATATCTTCTTTTGCGGGAAGCAGGATTATTGCAACATACATCACAATTCTTTTTCAATATCGTCAATGGCTGCATCAAAATCCATTGCGGCCCGTGGATTCTTGTTGTAATCTTCAAGGCGTTTTAATACTAAAGATTTATGCCATTCCGGAACCTTACTTTCTTCCTGTTCAATACCTTTGTATTTATTTTTTAGCTCGTTCCATTCTTTAATCGGAATGAAAACGCCTGTTGTCTGTCCCTTACTGTCAGAAATATATTGCAGGTTCATATTCTCATAATTTTTATCAGGCTCCAATGATTTGGAGTTGTTACTACAATATTAATACAATATATACATAATTACAAGACGATCTTTTAAAAAAAATATTTTGTCCATTTGGCGGATAGCTCGTGTTGTCCATAGTACTCTTCGTGGTTGATAATATTTCAATTAATTAGACAGCCTCAGGCAGGGGAGCCGATAAGAATAATTTTACGTTGATTTTAACAAAAATAAACAAGCAGGAAAGTTCTATTATTAAAACATCACCTTCAGCCTGAAAAACACATTCCTTCCCGGTTCAAACCTTATAAATCCCCTGTTGGTTGCCAGGTGGTTCACGTAGGCGCGGTCGGTAATATTCTCCACCCCCGCAGTGAATGTCAGTTTCAGGAATGCGAACTGCAGGGGTTCGGTGAATGCCACGAGGTCGTATCGGGAATATCCTTTTGTTATAGTTTCCCCGTCGGCTGTTTTATTCTGATCTGCTGTCATATTAGCTGAGAATTCTGCCCCGAACCATTTTGGGAGTTTGTATCTTAATCCTGTCCTGCTGTTCAGGGGAGGTATCATAGGAAGATCCTTGTCGTTTTTTGTATCTGTTCCCCTTACATAGGCTACAGATCCGAAAAGGACAAGGGTTTTATAGAAATTATACTGGGTACTCATATCAAATCCGTAGAGCATGGCTTTATCCACATTGGAGTTTATCAGTGCCGGAACGGTCACTGAACTGTCGGGGAAGGCGATCAGGGGAAAGCTTGCTTCTCCGGGCATTTCAACAATGAGGTTTGTCATCACATTCAGGAAAGTGTTGGCGGTGAGGTGAAAATTATCCTTCCATATTTTGGCTCCCATATCAAAGAAGTAGCCGTGCTCCGGCTTCAGTCCCGGATCGCCCAGTCGTACCGTGGCTCCAAGGTCTATATATTTGAATCTTTCGTCAAGGGAAGGAGAGCGGAATGCCCTGGAAGCGGTTAGCGTAAGGTCGGCATCTGTTGTGAGACTGTACAGCAAACCTATATCGGTGCTCCATGAGATATCCGTAACATTTCCTGCGGTGAAGGTAAGCCGCTGATTGGGAGGATTGTCGTTTCTTGTGCCGTTAACAATGCGGTATAAGGGATCCGTCACTTCTTCATTTTTAACATGTATCAGGTCAACACGGCCCCCAAGGGTCAGTTTTACCCTGTCGTTTAAAAACCGCGTCTCATCCTGGATAAACATGCCGGCGCTTTGATACCATGATTCGGGTATGGGAATTTCACCCACCACGATATTATTTACCGCGATCACATTTCCCTCGCCATCGAGCACGGGCTGATTAACCCTTTTTTCCCTCTCAGTCCTCAGGTGCCGCTGCCACAGGTCAACTCCCCCGATTATCAGGTGGTTGCGTTCCGGGTTCCATGCCGTCTGGAACTGTATTCCGTCGGTTGTGTGATAGCCTGAAGGATGTGTGGAAGCGATGGCATTGGGCTTCAGTTCCACTTCCCTGAGGATATACTGGTGGAAGTACTTTATTTTAATGTCAGTAAGGATTTTATTATGGTTATTGATCTCATACGTTGCTGAAAACATATCTCTCATTTCCCTGGGGTATCTGGCAGAGGCTGTTGTGGGAAATGCCTTTCCCCCGGGTATTCCGACATCTTTGGCAAAGAAACGCTGGTAATTTAGTTTCAGTTCATGGTTGAGCAGGGGTTTGACACCCAGTTTTGCGGTGACATTATTATCGGTGAATTGAGAGTTGGGAAGTTCGCCCTCCGGTGTATTGGTGTTCCCTGCATCGCGGTATGTTCCTGACAGGTGGAGGTTCCACGCTTTGCTTCCCATGCTGAGAGAGGCATTGGTGGCATTCATATTGTTCACGGTATGGTATGATCCGGTTGCACTTCCCTCTGTAAAGAAAGTATCATTATACCTGCTTTCTTTCGTGATAATATTCACCACGCCTCCCATTGCGCCTGTGCCGTAGAGGGATGATGCCGCACCCTTGATGACTTCAATACGTTCAATATCATGCACATCGATCATAGCCAGTCCGGCTGCTATATCTGTTGATGTTTCTATTCTGTTGCCGTCGACCAGGGTAACTATCCTGTTTTCAGTCAGTCCCCTGATATTTATAGTTGTTCCCCAGATGCCGTCCCTGGCAAGGTTCAGTCCGGGTTCGTGCTGAATGATATCCGACATGGTGAGGGCTGTCATCTTATCCATGTTTGTGCCGGTAATAACAGCCAGGGGCAGGGAAACATCCCGTAATAGCCGGTCGCGGCGGAGAGCTGTAACAGTGATCTCGCCTACAGGCACAGGGGCGGGGGCAAGGCTGAAAGTGAATGTTGCAGTTTCATTTCCGGCGAGGTCAATGTTTTCTTCATGCACACGGAAGCCGACGAAAGACAGTACGATGGATATCTGTTTGGAAGACAGATCCGTAAAAGAAAAGCTGCCTTCTTTACCGGTCATTCCTTGTTTAATAAGCATTCCTGTTACGGAATCGTAAATAGTAATATGTGTTCCGGGAAGTGTTTCGCCTGTGGAAAGATTTGTTACTTTTCCCCTGAAGGACCAGGGCTGCGCAAAAACTGTAAAGCCGGCAAAGACCAGCAGAAAGATACTACAGATCTGTTTCATGATTTTTGTCCTTGTTTTTAATTAATACCGATTTGATTTCAATGCCGTTTAACCTGCCGATACGGCCGGTCAACGCTCCGATCTCATCGGTTGTACCTTCAAGGACGAGAGAAATAATACTGATACCCCTTTCGCGCAAAGGAATACCCTGCCTTCCTATAATAATAGCAGAAGAATTGGAGAGGATCTGGTTAAGACGGGAAACATCCCTGTTATCCTCAATTACTATAAGCGCTGTGCCGATTCTCTTTTCCATAAGTTTAACCGTTGGATCAGACATTTATTTAAGGATCTTCGGCAGGTGAGAACCATCTGCCTCAGATATTGTTATTGGAATAACAAAGGTAGGAAAAAGAATTGGAATAAAAAAGGGATCACGGGATCACGCTATCACGGGATCGGGGGGATTGCTTGATCTAAAAAGTATTCAGATCGATTTTCATGGCTCGACGCTGACAGGTCTGCAACGCTGTCAGGTCTTTTGCGTAAGGTTTCAATCAGGCTGCATCTTTTTTGGTAATTTATAATACACTGAGGTATGTATCTAAACAGGTCTCCCCCCTGATCCCGTGATCCCGTGATCCCGTGATCCCCCCCTTTGCTCCCTTCCTAACTTTTTATTACTTTTACTCCTAAATCCTTTAAAATGCACAGCAGGAGATTTTTTTTCCGGTTATTATTCTTTCTTCTCGTTATCTGTTCCTGCACACAATCCGGCAGAAGGGATGATGCCATCATTACCGCCACTCTTAAAGGCCCCGGGGGCATGGCCATGATAAAGATGATTGACGATAAGCCTCTGATTGACGGGAAAAAAACCATATTTTATGTAAAGAATGAACCCAATCAGGTCAGGGATCTGATGTTCAGGGAAGCGGTTGACTTTGCTGTTGTTCCGGCTAACATGGGAGCTATGTTGTATAACAGGGGACTGCCTTATATTCTCGCGGCAGTTCCGGTGTGGGGTACATTATATCTTTTCGGCAGTGATACCACCATAAGGGAATGGAATGACCTGAAAGGGAAGAAAGTCAGCCTGATGGCTAAAGGAATGACCCCGGACATACTCTTCCGGTTCCTGGCAGAAAAAAACGGCCTTAATCCCGATACGGACATAGTTGCCGACTATTCCTTCCCCACCCATATTGAACTGGCCAATGCTGTGATAGCCGGAGTGTCGCACCTCGCCGTTATATCAGAACCTCTGGTGAGCCTTGTTAAGAGTAAAAATCCACATGTCCGTTCAATCCTTGATTTCAATGAAGAATGGTTAAAAATATTCGCGGATTCCATTCCATTTGCCCAGACCGCCCTGATGGTGCATAAGGATATTGCTGAAAAAAAACCGGATCTGGTAATAAAATACCTGCAGGAACTGGAGAACTCTATTTATTTTGTAAATACGAGTATCTCTGAAGCTTCCGTTTTAATTGAGAAGTACGGGATACTTCCTGACAGGGAGCTGGCAGAGCTTTCCATTCCCCGTTGTCATATTCGTTATACTTCTGCATGGAAGGAAAAGGAGGGAATTGAAGAATATCTCAAAGTCTTTTTTAACTTTAACCCGTTGAGTATAGGAGGAAAATTACCAGATGCATCGTTTTATTACCAGATACCGGCTGATTAGCATTTTTGCCATTCTCTTCCTGCTGGGAATATGGAAGCTTATTTCCGTGCTTGCCGGCTCATCACAGATTGTTCCTTCCCCCGGACAAACATTTATAGCGGTCATCGATATTGTGTCGAGAGAAAATTTCTTACCCTCAGTAGGCAATACCATTCTCAGGGGACTCGCCGGCTTTTGCATTGCCCTTGCCCTTGCATTTCTTCTGGGTATTCCCGCAGGGATGAGCCGTGCAGTATTTATTTTCATAAATCCTGTTTTAGTGGCCATTCGTTCCACTCCGGTTATTTCACTGATCCTTCTGATAATTATCTGGGCAGGGAACGAGCTTGTCCCTGTGTTTATTGCTGTGCTTACCATGTTCCCGATTATCTGCGTAAACATTATTGAAGGGATACGACATGTTGACAAAAGCCTGGTGGAGATGGGACATGTTTATAAAGTGAGTAAGAGGAGAATTCTTACAGGGATATCCATCCCTTCGATTTTACCTTTCCTTACCGGGGGAATTTCGAATGCGCTGGGTTTTGGCTGGAGAGCCATAATCATCGGGGAAGTATTATCACAACCTCTAATGGGTATTGGAACAAGGATGCAGGACGCACAAATTTTCCTGATGGTAAGTGAGCTGATAGCATGGACACTGGTGGCCATAGTTATCAGTTATATTTTTGAAGCGATCATGCGCTTTACAGAGAAAAAGATTGTAACCTGGAAATAAACAGTTAACTGAATGCCATACTTTAAAGATGTATACAAATCGTTTGACGGACTTGAAATCTTTTCCGGGTTTTCAATAAGTTTTGCCAAAAACCGGATTAACTGCATACTGGGTCCTTCAGGTTGCGGGAAAACCACTTTGCTCAATATGCTGGCCGGAACGATGGAACCTGACCGGGGAGAGATCGGGGGACTGCCATCCCGGATCTCTTATGTTTTCCAGGAACCAAGATTATTACCATGGAAAACAGTGCGAAGGAATATAGAATTTGTACTGAGGGATCATTTACCGGAGGAAGAAGTTAAGGAAAGGACTGAAAAATACCTGGAGATTGTTGAAATGAAAAAGTTCTCTGCTTATTATGTGTCGCGTCTCAGCGGGGGAATGAAACAGCGCGTGTCACTGGCCAGGGCTTTCTCATACGATTCCGGTCTTATTCTAATGGATGAACCTTTTATTTCCCTCGATTATAAATTAAAAAAGACGTTAACAGGTGCATTTATTAAATTATGGGAAGAAGACCGGCGAACCGTTGTGTTCGTCACCCACGATATTGACGAGGCAGTGGCATTAGGACATAATATTTATCTTTTTTCTGTTCCCCCGGTGCAGATACTGCGTAAATTTATTACAGATGAGTTTCCCAATAAACTCGTGCTAAAGGAGGAGATAAGGGAGGATTTGGTGATTTGGTGATTTGGTGATGTGGTGATGTGGTGATGTGGTGATGTGGTGATTTGGTGATTTGGTGATTTGGTGATTTGGTGATTTAGTGATTTAGTGATGTTGGGGCAAAGCTATGTCTTTGCCCTGTAAATGAGTGTTAGAACTGGTTTTTTTCAATTATTTAATTATCCAATTATTTAAATCAGATTCCATACATTAGCATTTTAACTTATAAGCTCTTAAAATTTATTATAAATGACTCTTGACTTTAGTAAACTAAACGGACTTATTCCCGCAATTATCCAGGATGATTCAACTCACAGGGTATTGATGCTGGGATTTATGAATGAAGAAGCTGTTCAAAAAACTATTGAAACCGGTAATGTTACTTTTTACAGTCGTACTAAAAAGCGTTTATGGACAAAAGGAGAGGAGAGTGGTAATTTTCTCCGCCTTGTGAGTATGCACGAAGATTGCGACTCTGATACACTTCTGATTAAAGCAGTTCCTGTGGGGCATGTCTGTCATACCGGAAATGATACCTGTTTTAATGAGCAGAACCTTAAATTAAAGCAAACTGATTTTATTGTTACATTGCAGGATATCATTCACGAACGGAAAAAAAATCTTCCTGAAGGATCTTATACCTCTAAGTTATTCCGGCAGGGTATAAATAAGATAGCCCAGAAGGTAGGAGAGGAAGCCGTTGAGTTGATAATTGAAGCAAAGGATGACAATAATGAACTCTTTCTTAATGAAGCGGCCGACCTTATGTATCACCTGCTGGTGTTACTATCAGCTAAGGATTTTGATATAACTGATGTGGTTGAAGTTTTGCAAGAGAGACATAAATAGAAGTTAGCATTTTCAATATATCTTAGTATATTTGAACAGACTGAGAATATTCTTAAATTCTTCTGCTCATGGATGATTTCTTCAAATATCTTACACCGGGTGAATATGATAAGGAATGGGGATTATTTTTAAATGTGGCAGGGACTGCTAAAATTTTACCCGGTATTGAATATCCGCCCGGGGAACATCCGGCCGGATACTTTTTTAACTGGGAGAAAGGGAGAGTACTCAATGAATATCAGGTGAATTATATTACAGAAGGATATGGCATGTATGAGAGTAAAGCAGGAAAATTCCAGGTTAAGCCAGGTACATTTTTTCTCACTAAACCGGGTGACTGGCACCGGTATAAACCTAAAAATTCAACCGGTTGGACTGAGAATTATGTGGGATTCAATGGTTCCATCGCAAAAAAGCTGATGACAAATTCACATTTCAATAATTATAAGCCGGTTACCTTTATTGGATACAGGGATGAAGTAATAGATGTTTATTATAATATTTATGAATGCATAAAAGGCGAAAAACCTGGATTTCAGCAGGTCTCTGCCGGAATGGTAATGAAATTGCTGGGATTGCTTGTCTCATTTAATAAACAGCGTAGTTTCGTTGAAACACGGGTTGAAAAAATCATTCAGAATGCCTGTTTTATGATCCGACAGAATATAGAACAGGAAATTGATTTCAGAAAATTTTCAGAGGAGAACAATATCGGATATTCACATTTCCGTAAAATGTTCAGAAAGTATACGGGACTGCCACCCTTACATTATCATATGGATTTAAAGATAATTCGAAGCAGGGAGTTACTTCTGTCTACTGATAAAAGTATAAAGGAAATAAGTTATGAGCTCGGATTCGGCTCAGCTTTTTATTTTAGCAGAATGTTCAGAAAAAAAACAGGTACATCTCCGGTAATGCTGAGAAAAAGACATTGAAATTAGCCTGGCTCTGGTTTCAATTCCTGTCTTTTATGAACTGTCTGTCTAAATAAAGTTAGAATCATGTTAACTTACACTAAGGACGGAACAATCTTCATTATAACTTTTTAGGTGATATTTATATCGAACTCGCGTTAAATTAATTGCAAAATTACAGAGGACGAATCTCTTTTAAATCCAGATCTAATTCCGGTTCCGATTTAAGACCAAGTTGTTTGGAAACCACCAGAGCTGCACCAAGTGAAGTGGCATTGTCAATTTTTGAGGTATACACCTTTTTATCCCTGAATTTATCAGCTAATAGCCCGGTAAACAATTCATTTCGTGCAAAACCACCGGATATATATACAGAGCTTGTTTTATCATTTTCCGCGACAATCAGGTTTATTGACTCAACTACCAGTCTGGTAAGGTCAATCATCAGCCGGTGGTATGCTTCTGTAAAATTTGAGAACCTGCCTGAATTAATCTTCGTATCTACATAATCCACAGGAACCCTGTTTCGAAAAAACTCAGCATCAGGATTATTTTCCCGATGGAGTTTGTTTATTAATTCTTTGTCCGGTTTGATATTTTTATAATAATTGTTATCAACCTTGAAAAGTTGGCATAATCGTTCTGAGTTAACATCATGGATATGACCGAGAAATACTCTGGATGATTTCACCGGTTTCTGATTTACACTCATATAGCATAAACTGTCGTTTTCCAGTTGATATGAAGTAAGTGGTGCGTAATTGAAAGGATTCATGTTGATGCACCATGTTCCGGTTGAGAGCAGAATAAATTCATCCTTACTTCCTTTAAGGTATGGAACCAATGAAGCAGAACTGTCATGAATTCCAATACCGGTTTTCACATTCCTTCCTGAGATCTTAGTTTCGTAAACTGTATCTGTTGCAATAGGAGCAGGTAAAACAATTCCTTCATCCCTTAACCATTGGTGGTACTCCATCCGGTCAAAATCCCACATGGCAGTATGGCATCCTATGGAAGTGTGCTCAGACACAATCTTTCCGGTATGCCGGTATGACAGGTATTGAGGAAGATGTAATATATTATTAACTTTATTAAACACCCCTGGTTTCAGTTTCTTTAGCCACAATATCTGTAATCCTGAATTTAGAAAACCCAACGCAGGTGAAGCTGTTCTGCGGCTGAATTCACTGATCCCTTCATATCTACTATATAAAGGCTCCAGTGTGCCTTCGGGCATTGGCTTAAGATAATTATAAACGGGGGTGATCCTTTTCCCATTTTGATCGAGAAATCCCAGCGTAGCGCCGTAAGTTGTGAAATTGACTGCTACTATATTATATGCCCGGTCATTGACAAATCTTTCCAGGGTCTTGTCAATCCATTTTTCTATACTCACAATGTCATCACAGGGAAATCCATCATCATCAGTTATTTCCGGAAACTGAACTTCCTCCTCTTTTATTATTTTCAGGTGTCTGTTAAAAAGTAATACTTTCTTGTTCGTTTTGCCGATATCAAAGATTAATATAATGTCTGTTTTTTGCATAGAAATCTTTTGAAAAATATTATTTTATATGCTGAATAATCGGGTTATACATTTATAGAATAATTTATAATGATAGATATGGTTATTACTATATTAATTACTTTCTCCTGAATCAGCATTTTTTATTCCGCCTCAATTAGCAAATTGATACCCGGGGTTTTCTTGCAAAGACGCACAGCCGTGGGTAGACGCACAGCCGTGCGTCTCTACAGTGCATTCCGTCCCCTTCGTCCCTATCTTCCCGCCAGAACTTCCTTTTCATACTTCCGTATCACTCCAATGTATTCCTGTCCTACCGGTACATCTTTGGTCAGACAATAATAGTCCCACACAGCACCAAAAGGCATAGATTTAGCTTCTTCGAGGAGAGCCAGACGTTCAAAATACTGTCCGTTTTCTTCATATTCTCGTAGTGTTTCAGTAGGATTGAGCAATGCGAGGAGAATGGCTTTTTGAGCAGCCCTCACCCCGGTAACATAAGCTCCGATGCGGTTAATGCTGGCATCGAAATAATCGAGTCCGATATTCACTTTATCCAGTTTGTCTGACCAGACTATTTCCTCGAATAATGCTCTTACATCATCTGATAATGTAACTACATGGTCGCTGTCCCAACGCATAGGGCGTGTTACATGGAACAGTAATTCGGGAATAAATTGAAATACTGCAGATACTTTGTCTGAGATTTGTTCTGTGGGATGAAAGTGTCCGATATCAAGGCAGAGCATCATATTGTTTTTTACCGCATATCCCAGGTAAAATTCATGAGAACCAACAGTATAAGCTTCAACTCCGATACCAAACAATTTAGATTCCACTGCATCGGCCATAAACCGTGGATCTATCTTTACCGCCAGAATTTTATCGAGAGAATCCTTAAGCCAGGCTCTGTGTTTAAACCTGTTTACTGTCAGATCTTTTGAACCATCGGGTATCCATATATTATGGACGCAGCGTTTTCCAAGTTCCTTGCCCATATAAGCTGATATCTCCCTGCATCTCTGTACATGTTCAATCCAGAATTCCCTTATAGCAGGGTTACTATCCGAGAGGGTAAATCCCGAATCCGCTTTTTTATGTGAAAATAATGTGGAATTGAAATCAAGTCCGACACCCATATCTTTTGCCCAGTCCACCCAGGTTTGGAAATGTTTTGGTTGAATCTTATCCCTGTCAGCTTTTCCTGTACTAAAATCACCATAAATTGCATGCAGGTTAAGTCGCTGTTTTCCGGGGAGGAGCGACATCGCTTTTTCATAATCCTGTTTAGCCTGATCAATCGTTCTGGCTTTCCCGGGGTAATTTCCGGTAGTCTGTATTCCCCCGGAAAGGCCTGAATCAGGATTCTCAAAACCGGATACATCATCTGCCTGCCAGCAGTGCATGCTGATAGCAGTATTTTCGAGTTTATTTAAAACAGAGTCAGTATTCACTCCCATTTCCGCGTATTGTTCCTTCGCTATTTCGTAGGCTTTTTGAGTGTTGTTCATGTTATTGGTTATTAGGTTATTAGGTTATTGGGTTATTTGGTTATTGGGAATATTTACACAACTGCCAACTGACTACTGTCTACTGACAACTATCTCCCTATCCCAGATTCACCACAAACGTTGAAAGTATAAGCACAATGATGCCTATTACAAGTGTTATTATGGTTTTATTGCTAACCCCTTTCCACTCTCTCAGAATAATTCCCCATATATTACTGAAAGCTATATTCAATGCCATCAGAATACTCCATCCGAATGCTGACATGGCATCTGGCAGCTGGCTTTTTCCCATTCCAAAAAAATGAAACTGGAGAAACCATAAAGTGCCGGCAAGAAAAGTGAAAAAAACATTATTTGCAAGTACGGACCCTGATACGGACAGGTAATCAGAATAGGTTTTATTTTTGATGTTCAGATATGTGCAATAGATGAAGTTTGTGGTGAATCCACCGATAAGTATAAATATTAATGTGGGATTACTCTGGAAGAGTGGATTTACACCATATTTTAGTGCAATCAGATCAATAGGTTTCCCTGCCTCAAAACCAAAATTCATTGCAGCACTCATAATACCTGCCAATACAGCGATCAGCAAACCTTTTTTCAGGGCAAATTCTTTAATTGCTGCTTTTCTTTCCTCCTCTGACATTTCTTTATTCTTTAATGAACCGGCGTATCCTATAATTGCAATACCTGCAATACAAATACTCACTCCGATGATCATAAGAATACCGGCAGTTGAATTGAAAAGATTCTGGCCTGCCACCACAGGTGGAATAAGAGTCCCGAAGGCAGCACAAAATCCCAGGGCCACGCTTTGTCCCATGGCTACACCAAGGTATCTTATACTTAAACCAAAAGTTAATCCGCCAACACCCCATAAGGCACCAAATAATATGGACAGCCATTTGGCCGATGCAGGGGCTTCACCCATAATTTTAAAAAGCGATGAAACTTCCGGTACAGTTAAAATTGCAGCAATCCAGGGTGCAATAAGCCATGCGGCGAGGCCCTGCATTATCCAATAAGATTCCCATGCCCAGGATTTAACTTTTTTAAAAGGGACATAGAAACTGGCAGCACCAAGACTACCAATAGCAATTAATAATATTCCCAACATGTTGCATAAAATTAGTTAAGGGTGTAATAAAGTGATAAACCAAAAATATTCAATAATGGATTGTAAATCAATACCTGTTTTGATCATTTAATTGCACAATTTGGGACTGAGTCTGAAGTATGAAACTAATGAAATCCTCATTTATAACAATATGTAACCATGCTACCCGGAATATATACCCGGTAACAACCAAATAAATTAAGTGAAGTGGAGCTGGATTATTTTTCCCCGATAAACCGGTAATTGAATCTTCTGTTAGGCGCTGTATCACCATTGATACATAGTGAAATTGGATCATTTAAATCCAATGCATTATCAGACCATTTAAAATCAAACGTAATATTATCTCCCATCAGTCCCAAATGTTTCCTTGGAATCGCTAATTCCAGTTCATTTGCAGTATAGCTGAATTTTACACTCTCAGTTTCAATCCATTGATTTTCAGAATTTTTCATGGTATGCTGCATAATCATTGAATTCTCTTTTCCAGATATATTTTTGTTAATCATGTAATCATAGCCGTACCACCCTGTTGCCGGATTATTATCAGCATCAATCAGTAAAAGCATCCAGTTATTATCAGTATGAGGTGTTAACTTGTCCACTGTAGCTACATAAAAATATGCATTATGTTTATCCATAGTAACCTTACTGGTTATGATATCATTTCTTCCTGAACTGTCAGTGAACTGAATCCCTGCATAACCAATTGCATTACGATGATAAGTATCCCCCCTGGTATCACGGAATTCATTCTTTACTTCAGACCAGTCATTAAATTTTCCATCAATTTTAATAGATTGATACCCTTTATTGACCGATATTGGTCTTACTCCTTTGTACTTTCTTATGTTTTGTGCCATCTGCATATAATAGTTATCAGTATATCCTCCTTTCATAGGTTGGACACCACGATTAAATTCAGCATTATACTGGTCTACGAAAAAGAAATTACTGTTGCGCCCCAGCCAGGGATATGTTTTATGTCCTTCAGGCGGCGCCTGCTTGCCGGCTGTCCATTCATTCCAGTCGTTAATATAGATAAATTCAGGATTTCCTGCAATTGCATCATCCCATCTTTCCTGGAAATAGATCCCATAGCCTTCCGGATTTTCAGCCGTTTTTCCTAACCAGGGAACAAAGGCAGGTACCGGCATATCGTACTTATTTAGCTTCGGTTGTCCATATTTCCTTGACCATGATTTCCCCACACCCATAATTTCTTCCGTCATTGTAACCGGATGTTGAGCAGGGGTTACAGCAGCCTGTTCTCTTTTTCCTTTGTGCGTGGATATCAGTTCTTCAGGATTCAATGATTTCACCCTGGGATCAGCCATGCTGTAACCAAAACTCCAGTTATCTTCAGTTCCTATAAAACGTTCTGTTCCCCACTCATAATATCCCCACCACATTGTGCGAAGTGTAAAGAAATCCTTCACATCCTGTGTGTAATCACTGTAAAACTCTTCCGTGTACTCCGGGTTCTGGTAATAAGGGTGGGAGGGATCGGTTTTTGCACTGGGGTCATAATTCGGATTAGGATGTTTATTCCTTGAACGATTCGCATCAAATTCCGGTGTGCCATTCATGAGTAATAAAGGTTTATCATCCCAGTAAAACCATAAATCATTGAATTTGTTTTCTTTGTAAAATTTTTCGTATAATTCCTGTACAACGGTTATTACCGGTCCGTTAAATGCCCAAAAGCAGAATTCCGGAACTTTATTACCTTCGGCTTTCATTTCCAGCATGGTATTAAAGGTAACCTCCCATTCATCCCAGTAAAGCACTGCATTGGTAACATCCATTACGAGCACATCAACCCCGGCATCACTAAGCATCGACATATCCTTACGGATGACATATTTGTCCTGGCTGAGAAAATATCCCATTTCTGGTTCCCCCCAATGATAAGTGTGAGTATACCACAGTTTATGATTACCATCCAGGCGGGCGTCAGGATCCAGTTCTAAAATTCTGGTTACGTCTGCATTATATGGAGGTTCATATTGAGCTGCAACCTGGGTATGCCATGTAACATAAAATATCCCGACAACACGACGCTGATCATTTTTTACAGGACCAACTTCATCATATATGGGCATTTTCCTGCCCAATGCATCATTACCTACCCATGTATCAGAAAATAAATCGCGCAGGTGGCTATCTGTTTTCAGATAAACTTCGTTCTGGTGATTAGTTTTTTTTATCTTCTTTTCTCTTATTGAACTTTTATCTGTGTTACATGAGAAAAATACTATGCTAAATGTAGCCATAATTAACACAGAAGGGGAAAACAGGTTGTAAAGTATCATAAAATGATGTATTATGCGGAAAAGTAAATTTATTGAATAACTATTAACAAGCTTACATATTGTCCAAAAAGTACAAATAAAAGCTCAATTTGTACAGGTAAATTTCTATGTTTTTGTACATATCTTTTTAGATGATCCAATCATTATTTTAATTTTGTAATGGATACAATATTACTTTATCATGACCCAACAACTTATCCGAACGATTAAATCATTTGTAACAGAGGGTGTTAACCTTAGTAATCCCATTCAAGCAAAGAAAAACAGTTTCTGGGAATCCCTTACTCAAACAGGTACTGAGATATGGCTCGACACCGGCGATATGGATGAAGCATCCGCATTGTGGTGTAGTGAAATGACGGCACTTACAACAAACAACACTCTGCTGAATAAAGAGATACAGAAAGGAATCTATGACAAATAATAATATAAATATCAACATTTTACAACATGACAAAAGTTGGTTTATTTGGTATTGGTCTTGACACCTACTGGGGTCAGTTTGATAAGTTGCTTGAAAACCTTCAAGGTTATCAGGATAAAATAAAAGACAGGATTTCAACTTTTGGGGTGGAGGTGGTTAATGCCGGAATGGTAGATAATCCTGTTAAGGCTAAAGAAGCGGGAAAATTGCTCAAAAGCAGCAATGTGGAGATAGTATTTCTTTATGTTTCAACTTACGCACTCTCTTCTACTGTCCTTCCGGTGGCTCAGTTTATAAAGACTCCTGTAGTTATCCTTAATCTTCAGCCTGTACCTCAACTGGATTATGAGAAGTTCAACAAGCTTGGTGACAGGGGGAAAATGACCGGTATATGGCTGGAACATTGCCAGGCATGCTCTGTTCCTGAAATTGCTAGTGTTTTTAACCGTTCTGGTATACCCTATGATTTTATTACCGGCTATCTCGAGGAAAAACTGGTATGGGAAAAAATAAGGGCATGGACCCTGGCTGCACACGTTGCAGGCGTCATGAGGGATAACAGACTGGGTGTATTGGGCCATTACTATGGCGGCATGCTTGATGTCTATACGGATATGACAAAGATGTCTGCAATTTTTGGTACACACATTGAATTGCTCGAAATGTGTGAACTTAAAAAGTGCAGGGATGAAATATGCAGGGGAGAAGTGGAAGCAAAAATACAGGAATTTCATCATTCCTTTAATGTAATCCCTGAATGTGATAAAAATGAACTGGAAAGGGCTGCACTTACATCAATTGCTCTCGATAAGATGGTGAAAAATCATAACCTGGGCTCACTGGCCTATTATTATGAAGGTCAGCCCGGCAATGAGTATGAGAATATAGCAACATCAGTGATTGCAGGAAATACTTTGTTAACGGGTAAAGACATACCTGTAGCAGGAGAGTGTGAAATAAAAAACGCACTGGCTATGAAGATCATGTCTGCATTTGGGTCAGGAGGATCATTCTCGGAATTTTATCTTATGGATTTTCAAGATGACGTGGTATTAATGGGGCATGATGGCCCTGCTCACTTTGCCATTGCCGAAGGAAAGGTGAAGCTTGTTCCCCTGCCTGTATATCATGGGAAACCTGGTAAAGGGCTTTCTATTCAGATGAGTGTAAAGCATGGACCTGTAACACTGCTCTCTGTTGTAGAAGGTAAAGATGATGTTTTCCTGCTCACTGCAGAAGGAGAATCGGTGCCCGGACCGGTTCTGGAAATTGGTAATACCAACAGCCGGTACCGTTTTTCAGTTGGTGCCAGGAATTTTATGGAGCAATGGTCAAAAAATGGCCCTGCACATCATTGTGCTATTGGAACAGACCATATTGCTGAGAAAATTGAGAAGCTGGGATTGATCCTGGGAATCAGAACCGTGAAGATTTGCTAGCTTCTACTTTATGTAATTAGCACAATCCCGGACTTATGCCCATCTTTTGTAAACCTCATTAAATAAGGATTAGAAGTTGATTTTTGGGTTTTTAACCTAAAAGCCGTATCTTTGTAGCACCATTTTTAATCAATATTTAAAAGGCTTATCGATTTCTCATTAACCTATATTATAAAACACTACATACTTGTTATAATTGGTTTTCTTCATCTACGTGGATTTCCTCTTTATATTGAAATTAATAAGCCTTGTTTTAACTGATTCTCTTACTACAATGATCTTATAGTTTTGTAAGACATATCTGTATTTAAATAATAGTAATATGATTTATAGTAAATTACAGCAAAAAATTGCTGAAAGAATTCATCCTGATACCACTGTGTCTAATTGGAAAGACTGGAAGTGGCATGTGAAAAACAGTATTCGTACAGTCGATCAGTTTGAACGTATTACCGGAATTATCTTTGACGAATATGACAGACAATTATTAAATGAAACTGTAAAGAAGTTCCCTCTTATGATAACTCCTTATTATCTCTCTTTAATTGACAGGTCAAATTATAAGAACGATCCGGTATTCAAACAGTCCATACCTGACAGCAGAGAGTTGATAATAGAAAACTATGAGATGAAAGATCCTCTGTCGGAAGAGAAAGACAGTCCTGTTGCAGGTATCACACACCGTTATCCCGACAGGGTGCTTTTTCATGTAAGTAATATCTGTGCTATGTATTGCCGGCATTGTACAAGGAAACGAAAAGTCGGGGATAAAGATTGCATTCCTGATAATGACCAATTATCGAAAGGGATTGAATACATCAGGCAACATAAAGAAATACGCGATGTGTTACTTTCCGGAGGAGATCCTTTCCTAATGCCTGATAATCAGCTGGAAGGGCTTTTAAGGGAGATAAGAAACATAGAACATGTTGAAATTATCCGTATCGGGACAAGAACCCCTGTTGTTTTACCATACCGGATAACTGATGAACTTACAGATATGTTGAAACAATTTCATCCGATATGGATTAACACACATTTTAATCATCCGCGTGAGATCACAACCTCATCCAAGGAAGCACTTGCTAAACTTGCTGATGCCGGTATTCCGCTGGGGAACCAGTCTGTTCTACTGGCTGAAGTAAATGACTGCCCAAGGATAATGAGAAGCCTGGTACATAAACTGGTGAAAAACAGGGTCAGACCTTACTATTTATACCAGTGTGATCTGGCGGAAGGGTTATCACATTTCCGCACACCGGTGGGGAAAGGAATTGAAATTATTGAGTCATTAATCGGACATACCAGCGGACTTTCAGTTCCCACTTATGTTATTGATGCCCCTGGAGGAGGAGGTAAAATCCCTGTAATGCCTAATTATATTATTTCATGGTCAGCCAATAAAGTTGTTCTGAGAAATTATGAGGGTGTAATAACAGCGTATAAAGAACCTGAAAATTATAAAAATGATTTTTGTGACAGGGAATGTGAGAAATGTAAATTAGACATTAACCTTAGCGAAGGTCAGGAAATTAATCCTCAGGGAATTGAAAAACTACTCTCTGAATATGATGATTCAATTGCTTTAATACCTAATGAAAATGAGAGATTTAAAAGACGAAATAATTCATGATAAAGTAGAAAGAATAGGTAACAGCCTTATTCAGCATGGTAAATTAAATAACAGAATATATCTTCTGAAATATGGAAATGATGATTCTGCATATTTGCTTAGTGAATTGGAAGACCTGGCATTAAAGGAGGATTATTCGAAAATTTTCATGAAGATACCGGCCGGTAATGCCCCTGTTTTTATTTCCGGTGGCTATAAAGCGGAAGCTTTCATACCCCGTTTTTATAATTACGCTGAAGATGCATTCTTTTTATCAAAATTTTTTGATCCTTTAAGAGAAAAGCCTCCTATTAATAAGCTTCTGAAGTTAAATGAAATTTTATCAAGGGATTTTCAATATGCAAAACCGGCAAAAAGTAAAAAGTTTATGATCAGGCGATTACAACCCGGGGATGCTAAGGAGCTTAGTTCTCTTTATACAAAGGTTTTCAAAACCTACCCGTTTCCGGTGCATGATGAAAAGTATATCCTGAAAACAATGCATGAAAACATAGTTTACTATGGAGCATTTCTTGAAGATCAGCTTATAGGAGTTTCTTCATCGGAGATGTATCTTGATGAGGCCAATGCTGAAATGACTGACTTTGCAGTATTACCGGAAATGAGAGGGAATAAAATTGCTCTTCTTTTATTATCAACAATGGAAAAAGAAATGAGTGAACTAGGCATTAAAACCGTATATACTATAGCCAGACTAAATTCTATTCCCATGAATGTGACCTTCCTGAAGCGCGGTTACAAATATGGAGGAACATTGATAAATAATACAAACATTTCCGGAAAAATTGAAAGCATGAATGTGCTATACAATTATTTATCTGAAGAATAATGCACATTGTTGATATTATTATTTTCCTACTTTATTTACTGGCAGTACTTGGTGTTGGGTTTTTCTTTTTTTTAAGAAATAAAACCCCTGATGACTACTTTGTAGGGGGGAGAAAAATGAGTAGCCTGCATATTGGCCTTTCTGTTGTGGCTACGGATGTTGGAGGAGGCTTTTCTATTGGTCTGGGTGGTTTGGGTTTTATAATGGGAATTTCAGGCAGTTGGTTATTGTTTACAGGCCTTCTTGGAGCCTGGCTTAGCGGAGTGTTTCTGATTCCCATAGTATACAGGCAGGCTGTTAAACATAAATATCTCACCCTTCCTCAGTTTCTTGTAACTATTTTCAACAAAAGAGTGGCATTATTTGCCGGTATAATTTCCGCCATAGGTTACCTGGGTTTTACCAGTTCACAGATACTTGCAGGTGCTAAGCTGGCTTCATCTACATTCACGGGTCTGTCTATGGAAAACGCATTATGGATAATGGGTGTGATAGCCATTCTATATACTTCACTCGGGGGTATGAAGGCAGTAATATATACGGATACCATACAATGGATTATCCTGTTATCGGGATTATTGTTTATTGCTCTGCCATTCTCATTTATAAAGATTGGAGGTATGGATGTAATCAGAGAATCCCTTCCATCAGAATTTCTTTCCTTAAGAAATGTTTCCTGGCAACAATTGGTAAACTGGTTATTCACAATTCTTCCCGTTTGGTTTATTGGCATGACATTGTACCAAAGGATTTATGCCTCAAAAAATAAAAAAACTGCTCAAAAAGGATGGTTTATTGCCGGTATATTTGAATATCCGGTAATGGCATTTACAGGGGTGATATTAGGAATGTTTGCCAGGGTTGCTGTTGAGACTGGCGTCATAACAGGATTTTCTGCTGAGAATATTGATGCGGAAATGGGACTGCCTTTATTGTTAAAGACAATTTTACCGGTGGGTTTTATGGGAATAGTCCTGTCAGCCTATTTTTCAGCAATTATGTCTACCGCCGACAGTTGTTTAATGGCATCATCAGGAAATATTCTAACCGATATATTAAATAAACATAATGATAAAAATAGTTTAAAATATTCACAGATACTTACTCTTATTATCGGAATTTTAGCGTTATTGCTTGCCCTGAAAATGGAAAATGTGCTGGAACTTATGCTTTATTCCTATGCATTTATGGTCTCAGGCATGATCGTCCCGGTTCTGGCCGCATTATTTTTCAGATCCCCTGATAGCACAGCTGCATTGATTTCTATGATTACCGGAGGTGCCTCTACTTTATTCCTTATTATTTTAAACATCAATCTTCTTTTCGGACTTGATCCAATCATTTTTGGTATATTGTTTTCAGCGGTATCATATACGGCAGTATATTTCCTGAACAGTAAAAGAGAACACTAATACTGCCTCAAATTAAGTTTATTAAAAAATCGTCCATTAGTTGAAAAATATTTTTAAAAAATGAATATTGAATCAAAATTATATCTATAATTGCGCTCAAATACCAGATTATTTTATATATAAATTAAATTATTTAAAATCAATAGGTTAGTATTATAAAATGATGTTTAAAACAAAAAGAAAAACGTAAAGCATCCATGAAATCCGGAAAAGTGAATTCCAGTTCCTCTGTTATGCATGAGGAATCTGAAACAGAGCCTCCAGGCGGGCAGGTTTCAGTTACAAAAACAACAAGGAAAAAACTTGTCGCTTTCTCCAAAAAAAACAACACACCTATCAGCCCGCATTCCTGGGCATTTATCAATCAGCATTTTACGGAAATTACCGAATCAGACTGGAATGACTGGCAATGGCAGCTTAAAAACAGTTTTACTACTTTCCAACAGCTGTCTACCTTTCTAACTCTTTCTGAAAATGAAGTTAAACCATCTCTCGATGGTCAGAAACTTCCGGTAAGAATTACACCATATTATGCTTCTCTGATTGATCCGGCTAATCCGGAACAGGCACTTCGCAGAACCATGGTTCCCGTGTATGATGAATTGGTAGTTAGCCATCTGGAAAAAGCTGATCCTTTAAGTGAAGAATCTGACAGTCCGGTTCCTCACATCGTTCACAGGTATCCTGACAGGGTGTTGTTTCTTATTACCGGCTTTTGCGCTGCATATTGCAGGTATTGCACCCGATCGCACATGGTGTCTAAAAAGGATAAATGTCATTCCAACAGGTCTGAGTGGGACATTGCGCTTGACTATATCCGTAACCATCCTGAAGTCAGGGATGTACTTTTATCCGGAGGAGATCCTTTGACTTTGCCTGATTACCGTTTAGAGTATCTGCTTGCAAATCTGCGTTCTATCCCGCATGTGGACATCGTCAGAATAGGTACAAAAGTCCCTGTGGTTTTACCCCAGAGAATTACAAAAAGTCTGGTGAATATGCTTAAAAGATATCATCCGTTATTTATGAGTATTCATTTTACTCACCCGGATGAGATCACCCCTGAAGTGGCATTTGCATGTTCACGTTTATCTGATGCCGGTATTCCGCTGGGAAGCCAGACTGTACTGCTAAAAGGGATCAATGATGATCCTGAAGTATTCAAAAAGCTTACACACGCTCTGCTGAAGATAAGGGTCCGGCCGTATTATCTCTATCAGTGCGATCCTATACCGGGTTCCTCCCATTTCAGGACACCTGTTTCAAAAGGGCTCGAAATTATTAAGGCACTCAGAGGTTTTACTTCAGGATATACCATTCCGCATTTTGTTATTGATTCACCCGGCGGCGGTGGTAAAATACCCCTGTTGCCTGATTATGTGGTGGAGAAAAATAAAGATGGATACCTGCTTGTTAATTATGAAGGAAAAGTATTCCTTTACCCGGAAGAGGGCACTAATGAACAGAAAAACAATCTGTTGCCTGGCGGGCTGACATTGTAATTAGTGACAAGGGACAGGTGACGGGTGAGGAGGAATTGAGTGGTTGGTTAAGGGATCATGCTATCACGGGATCACGGGATCACGGGGAAGGGATCACGCTATCACGGGATCACGGGACCAGGTGTATGGTGAAATGTAAAACATAGGGCTGTTGCGTGTAATGTGAGTAATCGAAATCAATAACTCAACCAATCAACAAATCAACAAATCAACCAATCAACCAATCAACCAATCAACAAATCACCAAATCAACAAATAACCCTGTAATACAAAAATATTCCTTCAGATGTTCCGAATACGGCGTATACATGATGATACCAGGCAGGTTGACAAGACTGCAATCAGCCAGGTACCACATATTATGAGAAGCCATTTTACTTCACTCAGTGAGGAGAAAATAATGGGCATCTATGATCAGCTGCGAAATCCACTTAAATATAAATTTCGCACTACTCTTTTTGTTGCAGAAAACAGATCAGGAAATGTTCTGGGTTTTGCCATCATGATGTATGCCCCTGACCTTCATTTTTGTTTTCTGGACTATGTTGCCAGCAGAAAAGATATACTTGCTTCAGGCATTGGCGGATCATTATATGAACGTGTACGTGAAGTAGCTAAAAGTATGCAATCAATCGGACTTTTTTTTGAATCTCTGCCGGATAATCCGGAATTATGCAAAAATACAGCATCACTGGCACAAAATAGGGCGCGGTTGAAATTTTATGAGCGTTATGGTGCTTATCCCCTTATTAATACAAAATATGAGACAACTGTTAACCCTGATGACGATTGTCCGCCTTATCTTGTATGCGATTTTCTGGGGAGGCAGGGAACCATGTCCCGGAAGGATGCCAGAAAGATCATCAAAGCAATACTGAACAGAAAATATCCTGATTATTGTCCTGAAGAATATGTCAGGACTGTTGTCAATTCAGTGAAAGACGATCCTGTTGTTTTACGTAAACCTCAGTATATCAAATCAGTAAAATTACAGAGTGAATCTGTGGTTAATGACAATAAAAATAAAATTATTCTTATCCATAATGATAATCATTCGATCCACCATGTGCCGGATAAAGGATATGTGGAATCACCGGTAAGGATTAAATCTATTCTTAAGGAGTTACTTGGAATGAATATCTTTCAGGAGGTTCCCCCTTTACGATTCAGTGAAAAACATATTTTACAGGTTCACGATCATGGCTATATCAGCTATTTCAAACGGGTATGTGATGATCTTCCTCCGGGGAAGTCAGTTTATCCTTACATCTTCCCCATTCGCAATGCCACCCGTCCCCCGGAAGATGATTCGGTAAGAGCAGGATATTATTGTATTGATACTTTTACCCCTTTAAATAAAAATGCGTTTCTGGCAGCAAAAATGGCAGTGGATTGTGCGCTGACCGGAGCTGAAAAGTTACTTCAGGGGCATGAAATAGTATATGCCCTGATTCGACCTCCGGGTCATCATGCAGAGAGAAAATCTTTCGGTGGGTTTTGTTATTTTAATTCAAATGCCATCGCAGCCAATTACCTCAGCAAGTTTGGAAAGGTTGCCATACTCGATCTGGATTATCATCATGGAAACGGACAACAGGATATTTTTTACATGCGAAAGGATGTGTTTACCATTTCCATTCATGGTAGTCCATCTTTCGCTTATCCCTATTTTTCAGGATTTAAAGAAGAAAAAGGGGAAGGGGAGGGAACCGGATTTAACGTGAACTACCCGTTAAAGGAAAAGCTGAATGGGGAAGAATACCGGACAACACTAACTCAGGCATTGAAAAGGATTACCAGGTTTAAACCTGATTTTCTAATTGTTGCATTTGGACTGGATATAGCAAAGGGCGATCCTACCGGCACATGGAGTTTGAGTGCAAAAGATTTTTATGAAAACGGCAGGTTGATTGGTGCACTCCGCTTGCCTGTACTGGTTATTCAGGAAGGCGGTTATAAAAACCGCATCCTTGGGACAAATGCAAAGAGTTTTTTTAACGGACTTTATTCAACCATTAGTTCGTTAAATTAAAAAAAACGCAAAGGCGCAAAGGCGCAATATCTAAGTCTAATAAACTATTGTATACAACACATTTTAATTAAAAGATGATGATTATAGGTTTATGTTATGATCTCAGGGATGATTACCTTATGATGGGGTATTCTGAAGAAGAAACTGCTGAATTTGACCGGATCAGCACGGTGGAAGCTATTGAAAAAGAGCTACAGAATATGGGATTTGATACCCGGAGGATCGGGCATATCATGTCCCTCACTGAAAAGCTGGCTTTGGGTGAAAGATGGGATATGGTATTTAATATTTGTGAGGGTTTATATGGAACAGGGAGGGAAGCCCAGGTGCCGGCTTTGCTTGATGCTTACCGCATTCCATACGTCTTTTCAGGTCCGCTTGTTATGGCCATGACACTCGATAAAGCTCTTACTAAACTTGTTGTTAAAGATGCAGGTGTTGATACACCCTGGCATTTTGTTGTGACAACTTCTAAAGATGTTGAAAAAGAACTCCTTCCTTTTCCTCTCTTTGCAAAACCCCTGGCAGAAGGTACAGGAAAAGGAATAAGTTCTCAGTCTGTGATAACCGGTAAACACCAGCTTAAAATAATTTGCAGGAAACTGATTAAAAAGTTTAAACAACCTGTACTGGTTGAAAAATTTTTAAGCGGAAGGGAATTTACAGCAGGTATTGTGGGGACCGGCGATGATGCGAGGTGTATAGGTGTTATGGAAATTATTCTGAATCATAAGGCCGAACAAAGAGTATACTCTTACACAAATAAAGAAGAATGTGAGGAAAGGGTGGAGTATGTTTTACCACCTGATGAAGATATCAGGAAATGTAAACAACTTGCGCTTAAAGCATGGAAAGCCATTAAAGCAGAAGATGCAGGAAGGATTGATATCAGGTATGATGAGTTTAATGTCCCCAATTTCCTTGAAGTGAATCCCCTGGCAGGACTTCATCCGGAACATTCAGATCTGCCTATCCTTGCCAGGCTGAATGGAATTGAATATCCTGAGTTGATGAGAATGATCATGAAGTCGGCATTGAAAAAATTAAGAACTACCGGGACATATGAAACCTCCATGATTTCGGCAAACGCATACACGCATGAACAAAAACATGGAGGTTCTCCCGCTTAGGCGGGACAAGCTATCCGACCACTGAAATAAATTTTGTCCGGATGAAAAGAGCAGTTATATTGGTTAATAAACTAATTGAAAATGCAAATCCCGATGAACAGGATGTGATCATCCAGTCTGACGAGGTGGAAAAAGCACTGAATTCATTAGGCTATCTGCCACAAAGAGTTTTCGTGGATTTGAACCTTCAATATGCCAGGGAATCACTTGAAAAAATTTCACCCCATCTGGTTTTTAACCTGGTGGAAACACTGGGTGGCAGAGCAGAGCTTATCCACCTTGTTCCTGCTTTACTGGAAAGTATGCATATCCCATTCACGGGATCAGGAGCGTTTTCAATGTTATTAACATCTGATAAATTACGATCCAAGAATTATTTCCGGAATTCCGGCATTCCGACAGCAGAGTGGCTGTGCCCGGGGAATGATATGATCCCGGATAAAGAAAAATATTATATTGTCAAGCCTGTCTGGGAAGATGGATCTGTGGGAATTACCGATGAGATGGTTATGAAAGGAGATGATCCTCAAATACAGAAAACACTTTCGCGCCTGAAAAAAGACATTTTTGCCGAAGAGTATATTCATGGCCGTGAGTTTAACCTGTCTTTACTTTGCAGTGCTGATGGACCAGAGATCCTTCCTCCCGCAGAAATTAAATTTGTTGATTATCCGGAAGGTAAGCCTCATATCCTGAATTATGATTCGAAATGGCAAGAAGAATCTTTCGAATATAAAAATTCAGTAAGAAGTTTTGATTTTCCGGAGGCAGATCATGTGCTTATCGAAGAACTCAAGGCTTTAGCCTTCCTTTGCTGGGGGGCTTTTGAAATGAGAGGCTATGCAAGGGTTGATTTCCGGGTGGATGAGAATAACAAACCGTATGTTCTGGAAGTGAATGCAAATCCCTGTATTGCCCCTGATGCAGGATTTATAGCCGCTGCAGAAAAAGCAGGTATGAATTACAGGGAGGTAATAAAAAGAATTATAAGCGATATTTAATATTGGATCCATTTTCCTTTGTGTTCCTTTGTGTATACCTTTGTGTCCTTTGTGGTTAATTGTCAGACGTTTATTAACCACGAAGGTACACGAAGGGTTTCACAAAGAACACAAAGTAGAACATAATAATTAAAATTTTATGAACCTTACCGATCTTGTCATTCGGACTGTTCCCAGGGAATGTGATATACCATCAGTAGAAGCCATTGTACGTTCCACAGGATTTTTCAGGGAAGATGAAATAACAGTGGCAGTTGAGCTGGTTGAGGAAAGACTATCAAAAGGACATTCATCCGGCTACCAGTTTCTTTTTGCCGATCTAAACGGCGAGACTGTTGCTTATACCTGTTACGGCCTTATTCCATGCACACTTCATAGTTTTGATCTGTACTGGATCGCATCGCATAATGCGTATCGCGGTATGGGTGTGGGAAGTTTCATACTTAAACTGACAGAGCACGAGATAAGAAAGGAAGGAGGAAATGCAGTATATATTGAAACATCTTCAAAGGAACAATATCTCCCGACAAGGAATTTTTACGAAAAGAACGGGTATCTTCCGAAAGCCGTTTTCGATGATTTTTATGATGAGGGTGATGATAAACTGGTTTATGTAAAGAAATTATAACACGTTCTGTTGTACAAGAGTTCGTTAAGTTAAAATGAAACGCAAAGGTGCGAAGGCGCAATTTGTTAATTATCAATAGAAAGAACAAAATCGGAGTATATTAACAAATCGTACATTATAAGCATAGTATAAAAGCGAAACGAACAATTGATTATTAACAAATTATAGAAAATCCCGATGTATTGGTTCATTACTTGAACCCAAAAGCTTCCAGCCATTGTTTATCTGCTTTGATGATCTTACGCTTATCAAGATCAAATAAAGCCGCAGTAAATACAGCCTTGCTCGCTATCTCACCGGTTTCGTTAATCATCTTCTGATCAAACAGAAATACCAGTTCGTTTTTCCTGCGACTGATGGTTTCAATAGTGATTTTCTGGCCACGAAGCAGCTCTTTGCTGAATCTCACGGTAACTTCCAGGATCACTGGTCCCGTTTTATTCACGCGGATCATATCGGCGCCAAGGCCACTCATTTCCAGTATATTCCACCTTGCCTGTTCATATAAAACCAGGTATTGTGCATTGTTCACATGACCATATTCATCAAGCAGATCATCTGTTACCGTGAATTCGTAAACAAACTTATTTGATTCTGACATTTCTTCTGTTAAAAAATTCTATTAAATAAATTACTCGGTTACTACTGTAATTTAATATCAAATCATTAGATGATGGTTTATACTATAGGGTCCCTTCAGCAATTTATTTACATCATTTACTTATTTTACTAAAGTTTCACATATGTTAAACAAATGCGAAACTTTAATTATTTTACTTTAACAAGAGTATCGGTTACCACGAAAAAGTCTCCCTTAACAAGCTGCTTTAACTCTTTCAGCGATGGATTTAGAAGATATCCGCTAAATAACGGTTCCTGGAATTCATTTGCCTCGCGGATAGTAGCAATTTTTCTGAATTTTTCCAGGTCTCCATCCTTCAGGTCTGGATATTTCAACAAAAGATTTTCCTTTGTAAAGGTAAATAGGAACACCATCCAGTATGGATTTTCCGTATCATTGATATTGATGTAATAATCTCCCCTGTATTTTCTCGCAATCAGATTATCATTCATTGAAAATCTAAGGCCTTTCTCCTCATCCATATAATACATAATAAAGTTGTTATAGATGCTCAGCATGCTATCCCCTTCAGGGGTCAGGTAGAGCCCATGGATCTTTTGGGGAAATGCAGAAATATTCTTTCTGCCGGAAGGTTGCGGCTGCTCAAAATATACCTCCGAACAGGAAGTAAGGAGCAGGCTGAGTAAGAATGATATGATGGTTATATATCTCATAAGTTAGAAGTTTTATCCGGAAATATGTTTTATTCAATGAATATTCTCTTGTCGTTCGGGATATATTATAGTACAGATAAAAATTACATGTTACAACCGATAGTTCGTAAAATTAAAATAGAACGCAAAGGCGCGAAGGCACAATATGTTGATTATTAGCAATATGAAAAACTCATGATTAAATTGTTAAAATATTAATTACCAACGCAATATAAAAATGTAACGAACTATTAAAAACAAAATTAAGATTTTATTTTATACATCTTCTGAATATTTATTAACTAAAGTTTCGCATATGCTCAACATGTCCTGCAATGAAATGAATAATTTTACATTGATTTTAACAAAGCTAAACAAGAGCGAAACTTTAATTATTAATATTTTGAGCGTATGCATTTTTGATTTTTTTACTGATTTAAAGACCTTTGCTTTTTTATCAGATTATGTATTTTTCCGGTAAATCATTTTAAACCTGATTTTTCGGTTTTGTACAGACAGATTATTAATATAAATTTGCAAAAAACAACATATCATGCTTTTGCAAATAGACGAGAAAGACCTGAAGAAGTTTATCGTGGTAGGCGACAGGGTTCTGATAAAACCCAAAGATCAGCAGAAGAAAACAAAATCCGGACTATATCTCCCTCCTGGTGTTACCGAGAACGAAGCCATACATAGCGGTTATGTATTAAAAGTGGGTCCCGGTTATCCCATTCCTGCAGTCAGCGAACCCGATGAACCGTGGAAAGGCGCAAATGAAAATGTTAAATATGTACCCCTGCAGCCTAAAGAGGGTGACGTTGCCGTATATCTTCAGAAAAGCGGCTGGGAAATAGAATTTAATAAAGAAAAATACCTGATTGTTCCACAGTCGGCAATCTTACTGCTGATAAGGGATGAAGGATTGTTTGAGTAACAGAATAGCTCATTCTGGTTTGAATATTATTGCATCTGCTTTTTACAATAATCTTAATAAATAGAGGATCTGGATTATTGAATCAATATTATTATATAGTGATTCAATATTGCTATATGATACGAGGTTTATTGTTTAATTTTCCACCAGTTTTTATTCTGAATTGTAACAGCAGTTTTAGTAAATAAAAAATTAATGACAAATGAGTTACAACTGTTTTATTTTCACCGGTTACCGCAAATTCATTTTATTCTTTATTATTTCTTCAGTTTTTCTGAACTACCCCAATTCCATTGCACAAGATGCAAATGTTCGTATTTCCTGGGATTTTAATTCCTACCGTGAGTTGACCTCAGTAAAGATAGCCAACAAAAAATATATTGAAACCGACTTATATTATCCCCGAATTAAAAAACTTAGAGATGGTTCTTTGTTAATGGTTTTTATGAATCATCAGGTTGGCTTTGACATTTTCACCCGAAAAAGCTATGATAATGGAGTAACCTGGTCAGATGCAATTATGGTGAGACAAAGATTCACTGCTTCTTCAACGGCTGATAAGAATGATAAGATGGTTTTTGCCACTCCCGACTTTATTGAGCTACAGAACGGACAGATATTACTTGCCTATCAATGGCGTTATCAGAAAGGATATACAGATATTGAAAATACAAATCAGAATTGTGGAATAGAAATTATGACCAGTTTTGATTCTGGTGAAACATTTACAGATCCCCGTGTGGTTTATTTGGGTAGAAACTGGGAACCCTATCTATTACAGATTCCTTCAGGCGAAATACAAATGTATATTACTGATAGTAATGAAGTTGCAGATAATATTTCTCAACCCTGTGTTTCTTTGTTACGCTCATTTGATAATGGTTTGACCTGGCAGAATAAGAAACTGGCAACGTTCAGGGATGGGGAATTACTTTCAAGAACTTTTGATGAGCGTAGTTCATATGATGGTATGCCATCTGCAAAATATCTTTCATCTGATAATGGAATAGCTATGGCTCTGGAGGTTTGGAGCTCAAGATATCAGGTAGACGTAACTCCGGTAATTGTTTACTCTTCCCTTGAAAAAAACTGGAAGTATGATGATTTATCACGTGCAAGAGGAGGTCCGGGTTTAGACAGAAAAAAACAGTTGCATAAGGATTTCCGTGGTTTCGCCCCGTATATGGAAATTTTACCTGACGGAGAAATAATTGTACAATCGAATGGAGTTTATAAAGGCCAACAGGGAATGTGGGTGTTTATAGGGGATACAAAAGCTGATAATTTCTCTTATGCATCATCTCCGTACGATGGATATTGGGGTTTAATTGAATATTTAGGAAATAATGAAGTTATAAGTGCCGGAACTTTCAATTATAATAAAGATGGAAAAAATCACAGCGGTATTAAAGCAATCAAAGGAAGACTAAATTATGCGAAGAATATTAAAAAAGGTGAGTTAGAGATTCTCTCACTGTCCTCTGTTAAAAAAAACAGCAGGGATCTTTGGTTCATCGGGCAGGCATCTGTATCATCAGCCTACCTTGACTTTGGGTATTCAGATATCAGTTTTGATTTTACTGCATGTTTGTTCGATAAGAATCTAATTTCTTTTACCCCTAATAATTCTGATGCAGTCGAATTTCTTCTTAATAGAAAGGACTTAGCTACTGGAAAAAGTAAAACTTATCAGTTAGCCATTAATACTAAAGGAGTTTTCTCAGTTAATAAAGAACACGGAAATTCATGGTTACCTCAAGATATATCAGAACTTGAAGTGGTTAGTTTTATTATTGACGGTACAGTTAATGACGAATCTGATGAAGATGTTGGTTTTGCAGCTAAAGTGGAGGTTCCCTGGCAGTTAATTGGAGGCAATCCATCTGAAGATGAGGTTTTTCGCATACACATGCGTCACCGGTATAAAGATTTATTAAAAGAAGCACCGGTAGCACAGTTAGAGTCGATGGCAGGGGAAGATGGAGACTGTCCGGAAACCTGGCTGCGAATTATTTTCAATTGAAAATGTTACCAAATATATATTGTAATAATCTGATTTTCAGTTGTTAAGAATTATGAAGAAGAAATCATGAAAATTGACACAATTTTTCTATATAATGAATCATTTGTGTTATATGCTCCTCTGAATAATTCATAATTTTGATTACAACAATACATCTCCGGAGATGATAATGAGTAAGAACAGATATATTTTTCTGATAGCATGTTTAATATGTTTATGCTCTGAGATATTGCTTTCCCAGGAAGTGAATGTCAGGATCAGCTGGGACAGGAACTCGTATCAGGAACTTACTTCTTATCTGGTGCCTGAGATCAGCACAACCTTAAGAACAGCCTATTATCCCCGTATCAAAAGATTAGGTAATGGATCCTTGTTAATGGTTTTTATGAATGCTCAATATGGATATAATATATATACAAGGAAAAGTTATGATGATGCTAAGACATGGTCTGATGCTTCACTGGTACGAAAACAATATAATGAAGCTTCACCAACCTCAACGACAGATAAAGTAGTATTCGCCTGTCCTGATTTTATTGAATTTGACGATGGAGAAATTTTGTTAGCCTATCAATGGAGATACAATTCTGCTTATTCCAGTGTCACATATACAAATATCAGCTGTGGGATCGAGGTAATGCGCAGCTATGATTATGGAGAAACATGGGAAACTCCTGTAAAAATGTACTATGGAAGAAACTGGGAACCTTCATTCATAAAACTCCCTTCCGGAGAATTACAGATGCTTTTTACCGACAGCCATGAAGTTACTGAGGCCGGAAAATCGCGACCCTGTGTAAGTATGTTGCGTTCATTTGATAAAGGGATAAGCTGGCAAGGGAAGGAAGTATGTTCATATGAAGATGCAATAGTACTTTCAAGAATAGTTGATTCCAACGGAACATACGACGGAATGCCGGTTGGAAAATATCTGGCAAACAATAATGGTATAGCTTACGCCTGTGAAAGCTGGGGGATTGATCAGACTCCATGGATAGTTCATTCCTCGGTTGAGAATAACTGGATTTATAATGACTTTGATTATGCAACAGGTGGTCCTGGCCCTGACAGAAGATGGCTATTACACGAAAATTTTAAAGGGCATGCTCCCTATATGGAAGTTTTACCTACAGGAGATGTTGTTGTATTAAGTAATGGGCAATATAATGGTGTTTCAGGTATCTGGACTTTTTTAGGCCAGGAAAATGCTAAGAATTTCTCTTACGCGTCTTCTCCATTTTCAGGTTGGTGGGGAAGTATTGCATATATTGGTAGTAATGAGGTTATTAGTGTGGCAAATTATGATTACAATATTGGGAGCTTGTCATATGAAGGACTTAAAATAATGAAGGGAAAACTGAATTATCTTAAGTCTGTTAATAAGGTATCTCCTGTTTTACAATCTCTTTCATCATTTGACAGGAACATGAATGATGATTGGTTTATCGGGGAAAAATCAACCTCATACGCCTATGTGAATTTTGGTTATACCAATACAGGTTTTGATTATACTGTTCATCTTTTTGATTCAATTATTACTGCATTTACTCCTGCTAATGCTGATGCAGTTGTTTTACGGTTAAACCGGACAAATAATGTTACCAGTCAAAGTATTAGTTACCAGATGTGTGTAAACGCATTGGGTGATTTTTCCCTTGATGAAAAATCACAATATATCTGGAATGTTAAAGATGTATCTTCAGTGACTGATATTACAGTAAATCTTGAAGGAACAGTAAATGTTCCATCAGATGTGGATCTTGGCTATGCAGTAAAAGTCTGTGTCCCATGGGATCTGCTGGGTGGATATCCATCAGAAAATGATGTTTTCAGAGCGCACCTCCGGCTCAGATATAAAGATGTTGTAACTGAATCCCCAATGGCTTCTGTTGCTTCTCTTGCTGGTGAAAATCCTGACGACAATTCAACCTGGTTAAAAATCATCTTTAATGATATCGGCACCAATGTAAAAGATATTATCTCAAGCGGAGATTCCAATATATATATTTTCAGAGATATTGTTTATGTAAACGAACCTGATAAAGTTGAATATTTGAATATCTATAACATGCTTGGAAAGAAAATACTTGATGTTTTTCCGGTTGTTGCTCAGAATCAATTAATTATTCCAGACGGTTTTTATATTTTAAAGTATAAATATTTAAAAGACAATTTTTACAGAAGTAAAAAGTTTTTTTTAAAATAAATTAATGTTTATTCCAATGAAAATCAAACTATAAAATTGATATTCAGGGAATAAACCAGTACTAACTTTAAATTCAATTAATATGAAAAAACTTCTATTCTTTATTTTTTCAGGACTTTTTGGATTTTATTTTCTTTCGGCACAAACTCTTCTTACAGAGATACCGGAATATAAAATCCAGTTTGGAGACATGCAGGACGTAGATATTAATGCTGATGGTTCTCTTGATATTTTTATCGGCGGCAATGATTATGCAAAGGGCGATATTAATAAACGTACTGGTTTAAATGGGACAGATTATTGGTATCAAACTATTATGCTAATGTGGAGTACAAGCCAGTCAGAGTTTTATGAAGCGGGAACTAATTTTAAAAGCAATTCACGTCCGTATCCTGCTTTTGCTGATTTTAACGGCGACAATGTGCTGGATATGGTATATGCAAGCCATGGTGTTATTGAGGCATTTCCTGATGACTGGGGTATTTTTATCGGAGATGGTAATGGTAATTTTGATAGAGAAACAATGACGTTTGATGATGCTGAATATGAGTTTTTCCCGCGTGCATGCGCAGTTGCGGATGTCAATAATGACGGTAAACCGGATATTATTGCGATCGGTTATAACGGAAGTTTTGGGACAACATCATTTGTAAATTTTAGCGCCATTCTTATTAATGATGGTGAGTATATCGGCGATCTGAGTTTTAAGGTTACCAGTCAGTCCCTTTTTGCTGACCATGCCTTTAGTTATCCTCAGATACAAGTGTTAGACATGAACAATGATGGTTATCCTGATTTTATTCTTTCCACAAGAGATGATTCTGATAATGCAGATAGCGATAAAACTTTAACGGATATATACCTGAATAAGGGTGCTGAGGCACCCGGTGTATTTGAACGCATTTACATGTGCCAGGAAATGGGGGCTGTCCCTCAATACCTTGGTCCTGTTGTTGTGCAGGATTTTAATGGGGACGGTTTTCTTGATGTTTTTGTTGCAGGAAAGAATGGAAGTACTTCTGTTGCCCCCATGAATTTATACCTGAATAATGGAGACGGAACTTTTACCAAGAGTGTGCAGGAGAACTTTAGGGCAGACATGAGGAATGAGAATTCAACAGCAAGTCAGTCAAAAGCATTTGACTGGGATGGGGACGGAATTCCTGATATTATTATGTCAGGATATGTGAGTGTAGATCCTGCCACCCAGACCGGTTTCTGGTGGAAAAACGACGGTGAAGCTAATTTTGGGGCGGAATCACGTACACCGGGAGCTTCAAATTCCTGCATGGCATTTCCGGATTGGGATGGTGATGGTGTCAGAGATATGATGATTATAGGTAAGACTACATCAACCACATATATTACCCAGGGCGGCACAAATTATTTTGAAGCAATGGTTACAAAAGGTGAAGGGCCTGCTAATGCCAGACCTTCTGCTCCAACTAATATTAGTGCTGTTACGGACGGTAATAGTGTTACCTTAAGCTGGGATGCTGCAGAGGATGATAAAACTCCGTCAAATTCCCTTTCATACGAGTATTTTATTATGAATTCTGACGGAGAAGTATATAATAACTGCAGGTCAATTATTGGAGGAGATAATGATGGGTCCCGTATGGTGCTGGCGCTGGGTAATGCTTTTCTGAACAGTTCAGTAACCCTGAATAATCTCCCTCCTGATGAGTATACATGGGGTGTACAGGCAATTGATGCATGTTATGAAGGTTCTGTTTTTGCCTCAGGAAGTTTCACCATTAGCGAATCAACCGGTATTGATCAGAATAAGAAATTATCAGTGAAGATGTTTGTTTATAATCGGATGCTTACAGTTAATGGTGATATCGAAAATGCAAGATTGAAAATTGTTGATATTACAGGAAGAGTATGGGAGGATAAACCATTTAATCATACATATTCACAGGTATTGCCTAAAGGTATTTATATAGTAGTTGTTGAGCATAATCAAAAAGTTAATGTTCAAAAAGCTGTAATTCTGTAAAATTTGCTTTTAATAGAATTTAGTACTGTTATTTCTTGTAAATATTAAAAGTAAATCTTATTTTTTCGATTCTGAAAATAACGGAATCATGAAAAAAGAAGGCGTTATAAAAACACAACTGATTTGTATTCTCATACTGATCAGTTGTGTTTTTATTTTACATGATCCAGTTTATTCAAATGATCAGCCATTATGCTTTTACCGGATATCAACTGAAAACGGCTTATCTCATAACAGGGTGCATGCTGTTATTCAGGACTCAAAGGGATTTCTTTGGATCGGAACTTCTGACGGTTTAAACAGGTATGACGGGATCAATTTCACAACCTTCTACAAAAATGATCTTGACATAAACAGTGCATTCATCGTCTCTCTTTGTGAAGACAACCTCGGTAATATTTGGGTGGGAACAGATTACGGTGTAACTGTATATTATGCAAATATTGATCAGTTCAAGCGGTTTAGTCTGCCAAGTAATTCAGGCCTTGACATTCATAATAAAGTGCCATACATTCAAAAGGATGAAGATGGTGTTATCTGGCTGGCAGTAAATAACCAGGGCTTATTCTCATATGATCCTGAAAAAAAGTTGTTTTTAAATTACTTTGTTGAAAACGGAGTTCAGACTTTGCAGTCAAACATTACTTCGTTTTATTTTGATGATAAAAAAATCTGCTGGCTTGGATTATATTTCGATAACTTGTACTATACTGACCAACAGTTAACAAAAATTACTCCTTATTCTTTGCCAGACGGGAATCAACCCTTTTTGCGTGACAATGTTGTAAAAATGCTGAAGAGCCAGTATAATAATGTGTTTATTGCCAGTGTGAACAATGGGGTAAGTGAAATTAATCTTTCCCTGAATAGCCTTAAAACGATCATTTCAAATTCAGGAAAAAGATTTATAACAAACAATATACTTCTCGACTCAAACCGTGATTTATGGGTTGGTACGACTGATGGACTATTCAAATATGATTTAATTACGAAAAATATTGCACATTACACCGCATCACGCGAGGATCTCTTTTCACTTTCTGACAGCGAAATTCTTTCGATTACTATTGATGATTTAAAAGGAATCTGGCTTGGCACATATAGCAGTGGGTTATATCACGCTAATTATGCTTATATGGATTTTGAAAAATTTTATAAAACTTCATCCTTTTCACTTATAGGGAATTTCGTAAGAGGTTTTGTTGAAGATAGTCATGGAGTAATCTGGATTGGAACTGAAAAAGCAGGCCTTTTTAATTATAATCCTGCAAACAATATCCTTCAGAAATACAGGAACAATGCTCTTCCTGATAATATTTTTGGCATTTGCTATTTAAATGATGAAATCTGGATGGGGTCATATTCAGGTATATACAAACTCAATATAAATAATGGCAGAGTCAGGACTTATGATAGAAATAATGCTGAATCTAAACTCAGGGACAATAAAATTTATAAAATTTATAATAATTCTCTGAATCAGATTTTTATTGGCACTACACTGGGCTTGCTAAGATATGATGAGATACATGATAAACTTATTCCCATTGAAGATTTTAATGGAATTTTTGTAAACGATATTCTGGAAGATTCCAGGGGCAATATGTGGTTTGCAACATATGCCGATGGTTTATTTAAATACGATATTAAAAACGATACATTAATTAATTTCAGAAATGATCCTTCAGATACTTCATCATTGCCCTGTAATAAAATTCTATCCGTTTTTGAAGACAGCAAAAACCGGATATGGGTGACAACCCATGGAGCAGGATTTTGTCTCATGAACCCAGATAATACGTTCACTGCTTACGATATCTCCAGGGACATATCAAACAATATTATTTATAAAATAATTGAAGATAATAATGAAAATCTATGGATAACATCAAATAACGGGTTGATTAAATTCATTCCTGACATAGGGGAGACTAAAATATATACTCAGATTGATGGTCTTTTAAATAATGAGTTTAATTATAATTCAGGGATTAAAACTGTTAATGGAGATATACTGTTAGGCTCGAGGGATGGCTTCATTAAGTTCAACCCTGAGAAATTCACCATAAACAAAAAGATCCCAAATATCGTTATCACTGATTTTTTAATTAATAATTCAGTAATAAAGCCTAACCAGCCAGGCTCACCTTTAAAGCTAAGTATTTCTGAAACAAGACAAATAAAGCTTTCAGCAAATCAAAACTCTTTTAAATTTAAATTTTCAATTTTAAATTTTCAGTCCCCTTCCAATAATATGCTTTTTTATAAATTAGATGGTTACAATGATGATTGGCAAAAAGTTACTCCTGATCATACATTATCATTTAATAATTTACCTGCAGGCAAATATAATTTGTTTATAAAAGGAGTTAGCAGTGTTGGTATCTGGAATGAAACACATCCTTCAATAGAGATTGTTATTTTACCCAAATATTATCTTTCCAGGCTGGCTATTTTTCTTTATGTTGTTTTCGGACTTATTATCCTGCTAATTTCCATCCATTTATGGAGGAAACATACTATTGCCCAACAATTAAAAAAGCAGAAGTTATTCGAAAGAAACAGGGAGATTGAGCTCTATAATGAAAAAATTGATTTTTTTTCAAGCATTGCCCATGAAATTAAAACGCCACTTACCCTGATTCGTACTCCCCTGGAACATATTATGAATACAAGGAAGTTTGATGATGATACCAGAAGTGATCTGCATCTCATTAATCACAATACCCAACATCTGTCCCAACTAATTAATGAGTTACTGGATTTCTCAAAAATTGAGAAAAAAGGATTTAAACTGGCTTGTAATGAAATTGATGTAGTTGAAAAATTAAAATTTCAAATATATAATTATAATATAACTACAAAAGATAAAAACATAAATCTAACCTTTAAGTCATCTGCTGACCATATTTATATTTTTGCCGATGAACAGGGATTTATTAAAATTCTTAATAACATTCTGTCAAATGCTTTAAAATACGCTGAAACATATATTGATGTCAGAAGTGAAGTAAAAGGTGAATATGTGGAAATTTCAGTTAAAAATGACGGTCAGATTATTCCTTTAGAAAAAAGAGAGTTGATTTTTACTCCGTTTACGCAGTATCATGATCCGGGGAATGTATATATGAAGGGTTTCGGTATAGGTCTTTCTCTTGCCAGAACATTGGCAGAGTTGCATTCAGGAACTTTAAAAATGGATGATGATGTAACATCCAATAATTTTATACTTACATTACCGCTTCTTAAGGTATTTCATGAAGAAGCATCTTCCTTAATTAAAGAACAACATAACGAAAAGTTAAATATTGATGATAACGGAAAACCGGTAATTCTTCTTGTAGAGGATAAACTCGAACTATTGGACTATACAAAAAGAAAGCTTGAACGTCATTATTTGGTTTTAACCAGCACCAACGGTAAACTGGCACTTAATATTATTAACAGGAAAAATATTGACATTATTGTAAGTGATATTTCCATGCCTGAGATGGATGGTCTGGAGATGTGTAAACAATTAAAATTAAATTTTGAGACCTGCCATATCCCGGTTATCATACTTTCGGCTTATTCATCTATGCAATCGAAAATTGCGAGTATGGAAAACGGTGCAGACATTTATATTGAGAAACCATTTTCAATAGAATATCTTATTTCCTGTATTGATGGGTTGCTGGTAAAAAGGGAAAAATTAAGACAAGTATATAATTCTGAAATAAAGCCAAGAACTGAAAACAGCAATTTATCGAAACGTGATGAACAGTTTCTTTTATCCCTGGATGAGATTATCATAGCAAATATGGGCGATACGGATTTTTCCATTGAGGAACTTGCAGAACAACTTTTCCTGAGTAAGTCAACACTTAACAGGAAGATGAAGGGCTTATTACAAACTACTCCAAATGATTATATCCGAAGGAAACGCCTGATAATGGCAGCCAGATTATTAAAAGAAGGATCTGACAGAGTTAATGAAGTATGCTATATTGTTGGTTTTAACTCTCCTTCTTATTTTATTAAATGTTTTAAAAATTATTACGGTAAACTTCCATCTGAATATATCGATAACAGATCCGCCTGATTAATGTTAGTTGCATGATGAGCATGCATGACGGAAAACTTTGAACTTCCACCTCCGGAATGATTACTGGTCATTAAGAAAAATTTAATATTTTCAATTTTAAATTCATAACTAATGTGCTGATTATAAATGATATATTAATCATTCTAATTTCTTGTATAATTAAACATATTAGTGGTGAAATATTGAAGCTATATTGCTATAAATTGACAATTTTATTCTATTGTTAAAAGTAATTAGATCATAAATTTGTTAATTGAAGTTATTTTTAAAATATTGATTTATAACATTATATAAATTTAACTCATGTGATCTGTGAAGGTATACAGTCATTTATAAAAAATAAGGATCATTAATTAATTTATCAATAAACTAATTAAACTTCGACCATGAGAACGCATTCAAAGATTAGAATTACAATTTTTGTGTTTTGTCTTATAATTACTCAGGTAACATTTGCACAAAGCATTGTCAGCGGAAAAGTGGTAGACGAAAAAGATATACCTTTAATTGGAGCTACAGTACTTATTGAAGGTACAAACACCGGAACTATAACTGACATGGAAGGTAATTTCACAATAACTGCATCATCTGAGGATGCCCTGGTTATTAGTTTTATTGGATATGATGCCCGGTCTGTTAATGTAGCAGATAGTATTTATTTTCATATCCAGCTTTTACCGAAGGTAACGGAACTGGAAGATATTGTTGTTGTTGGTTATGGAACACAAAAGAAAGTGAATTTAACTGGTTCAGTGGCAACGGTTGATTATTCGAAGGAAACCTTATCACGTCCAATTACTACCACTGCCTCTGCACTTTCAGGATTAAGTTCAGGTGTTCAGGTTATGCAAGGTTCAGGCCGGCCGGGAAGTGAAAATGTAACAATAAATATACGTGGTGTTGGAACATTAAATACATCTTTTCCGCTTATTATTGTTGATGGCTTTGAAAGCTCCATTTCAGCAGTAAATCCTGACGATATTCAGACCATTTCCATTCTGAAAGATGCTGCATCCTGTGCTATTTATGGAAATCGGGGGGCAAATGGAGTAATACTGATTACAACAAAATCCGGAAAGGGAGATAAGATAACAGTTACATATAACGGGTTGTTCTCATTTAATCAACCTTCAAACCTATATAAAAAAGTTTCTGATTATGCTGAATATATGGAGTTTATGAATGAGTCTGCTATAAATGTAAATTCTGTACCTACATTCTCTCAGGCAGCCATAGATTTGTGGAGAGAAAAGACGGATGATCCCAATGGTATCGCAGAATCAGGGTATCCAAATTATGTAGCTTATCCAAATATAGACTGGATGGATGCTTTGTTTACGGACACCTGGTATAAAAAGCATACACTTACAGTTATGGAATCTTCAGAGAAGAGCAATACCTTGTTTTCAGCTACTTATATGGATAATCCTGGAGTTATGCAGGGAACAGAATCAGAAAAATATCAGATGCGTGCCAATATATTAAACAATGTGACCAAATGGTTGCAGGTTGGTGGAAGGGTTTGGGGATATGAAAACAATGTTGGCCGTAATCAGCTTGATAATGTCTTTTCTTATATTTCACGTTCCTCTCCCGGCATTTATCCATATTATGATGGCAAGTTTGGTCACCTTGAAAATCCGGAAGAAAATACAACTGCAAGAAATAATCTCTTCTTTTTAAATAGAACAGGAGGTTATTATAAGTATACACTACTCAACGCCACGACTTTTGCAGTTGTTTCTTTACCACAGAATATAAAATATAATGTTTCTTTTAACTATAATCGTTACTGGTCACAACAAAAATACTATGTCAATACATTGAGTGCTTATTCTTTCAGACGTGGTGAAGTTGCATACAGCGGATATGCTCTGGAGAATCTTAACCTTTCACTTTATTATTCAGGAAATTACAGCTGGGTATATCAGAATAACCTGTCCTGGGAGGGAAGGATTAAGGAAAAACATGAAGTAAGTGCTATGATGGGTTATGAAGCATCCTATTATAACTCATATTGGACAAATGCCAGTAAAACAGGACTGATAGATGATGCTATCACTGAACTTTCCACTGCCACTGAGATGACAGACATAACAGGTTCTCAGCAGGATGATGCTTCACAATCGGTATTTGGCCGTGCCACCTATGCTTATGATAGTCGTTATTTGATGGAGGCTAATCTACGATATGACGGTTCATCCAAATTCGACAAGACAAGCAGGTGGGGCATGTTTCCTTCTTTTTCTGCAGGTTGGCGGATTAATCAGGAAGCTTTTATGGAAAATTCAGGTATTGATAATCTGAAGATCAGAGCTTCCTGGGGGAAATTAGGAAATAACAGCATCAGTAATTATGCATACCAGGCTACTTATAATACAGGATATAAATATCCGTTTGGCGGAACTCTTTCTAATGGTATAGCACAAACTGTTTTGAATAATAGCTATTTAAAATGGGAAACAACTACCACCTCAAATATAGGAATTGATCTGGGTGTTTTAAGAAATCGTCTGAGTGCCGAAATGGAAGGGTACTACAGACTGACTGATGGAATTCTTTACCGAGTCCCTATATATGCTACCTTAGGTAATAAAACAGCACCTTATCAGAATCTGTGTGAAGTTACAAATAAAGGATTGGAATTTACCCTGAGGTGGAGGGATCAAATAAATAAACTAAATTATCAGGTATCTGTAAATGGCTCGAGAAATTATAATATAGTTTCAAAATATAACGGTAAGCTGGTGGAAGGCTGGGTGGAAAATCCTGATGGTTCAAGAACATATCAGACAAATATTGGTGACGTAACAACCAAAGTTGGAGACTTTAGGAGAGTACTGGAAGGAAAAATCATTAACGAGTGGCACCTTTTAAATCTTTATTCCGGCGATCAGACTTATTTTCTTAATGACGGGTCTGTTAATGTCAATGGAGGGCCAAAGGATGGTATGATACGAACAGAAGAAGATATGGCGTGGGTAAGGGCAATGGTCGATGCGGGTTATGTCTTTTATCCCAGCCAGAGTATACGAAAAACTGGTATATGGTATGGCGATTATATATATGCCGACAGGAACGGAGATGGTATCTATGGTAATGATTTTGATAAGGAATTTCAAAACAGCTCATTGACGCCAAAATTATATTACGGATTTCAAGCAAGTGCTTCATGGAATAACTTTGATTTCTCAATGATCTGGTCCGGTGCTGCAGGATTTGCAATATGGTGGAGGTACCTGGGCCTAAACTCATATGCAACTCAGGATGGGTTCTCTCTCCCTGCCCATATTGCTTATGATCATTATTTTTACGACCCTGATAATCCTGATGATCCCAGAACCAATCTTACATCAAAACATGCCCGACTGACAAAAAACTACCAGAATTCGCAGAATGAAGCGAACTCCACTCTCTGGTTGTACAAGGGAGATTATCTGAAGCTTAAGAATCTGACCCTGGGTTATACCTTGCCGGAGTCAATGATCAAAAAACTTTATATCAGTGATGTGAGAATTTTCTTTAGTGGTGAAAATTTGATCACTATTACAAAATTTCCGGGTATGGACCCTGAAATGCAAACAGCAACTGGATATGTTACAATGAAGCAATTTGCATTTGGTATTAATGTTAATTTTTAACATATAAAATTTACAGTCATGTCTAAACTTTATAAAACAATTCTTTTACCGGCATTAATGATGTTATTGATCACCTGTTCACCTGATATGTTGGAACTGGCCCCATATGACAAGATCAGTTCCGGAAATGTGTGGACAAAAACCTCATTGGCTGAACTGGCTGTTACCGGAGTTTATAATAATTTATTGTATGATTATAATGCTGCATCACAGGCAAGGTTAAACTGGGATGTGTTTTCTTCCATAATGGATCCTTCATCATCTATATTAAGTAACTACTCATTAATTCTTGGTACAGTTACTGCCAATCACTCATCTTTTGAAACATATTGGAAGATTTTTTATGAGGGTATTTCCCGAGCAAATGATGTTATTGCAAATATTAATAAGGTTCCGGACATGTCTGATGCCCTAAAAGCAAAATATATTGCTGAATGTAAATTTATTCGTGGCTATTATTATTACAGATTAAATGCACTATGGAGAGGAGTTCCGGTTTACCTGGAACCTACAGAGGTTGCCAATTGCACTAAAGGACGTTCTAATGATACTGAAGTCTGGGATGCAATTATCAAAGATATGACCGATTGTATTGAAGAAATTAACCTCCCTGAAAAATACACATCCAGTCATCCGGATTATGGTCGTATAACCAAAGCGGCAGCATATACGTTAAGAGGCAAAGTGTATTTGTGGAAGAAAAACTGGAATGCTGCTCAGGCTGATTTCGAAGCTGTAACAACAATGGGATATACACTTTTTCAGGGTGGCTATGGGAACTTGTTTACCACGGCAAATGAGAGGTGCGATGAGATGATTTTTTCAATTCAGATGGTTGAAGAAAGTGGCTATGGTAGTGCCCGTCCATACAGATATGGTAACCCCCTCACTGCAGGTAATGGCTATAGTTTCTTTTTCTTTAATACAAATTTTATTGACAGTTACGAATGTGCCAATGGAAAAGCTTTTAATTGGGATGATTATCTGCCTGGCTATTCTTCAATGGATCCCAAAGCAAGATCTGTATATTTTCTGAGAGATGGATTACGATCCAGTGAGAGAGCAAAGATGACGACTTACGGGGCAGATATGAGTCTTTATCTTTCAGATGGAAATGAAGCCCGTATATTAGCTGCATATCAGGATCGTGATCCCCGGTTGCCTGCTACAGTCATAACTCCTTATTCAACTTATACAGGAGGATTAACAGGAGATGTTTACACATATACATTTCGTTGGCCATACAGGGGATACGACGTTAGAGATCCTTTTGATTTTCGTTCGAACCTGAATAATTATATGCTATACCCGGTAAGGAAATTTGTACCATTAGGACGGGAGAATATTTTTACACAGTATAATCCTACCGACATACCTGTCTTTAGATATGCAGATGTCTTATTATGCCTGGCTGAAGCGCTAAATGAACAAGACAAGGTCACAGAAGCGATTACATATGTCAATATGGTCAGGAGCCGTGCCGGTGTGGCTTTGCTCAATTCCAACGAGTATACCCAGGTTTCCGGTAAAGAAGATTTACGTTTAAGAATACAGCATGAACGAAAGGTCGAATTAGCCGGTGAAGAGCAGATTTATTATGACGAACTCCGATGGGAAACATGGAAAGAAAAGAAATTTATCTCAGGAAATGGACTTCTGGAAGTTTGGGGAGCTCCTGTTTATCAGTATTACTGGTTAGGAGATCAATGTTTGCGCTGGCCATTACCTCCGTCTGAGTGTGAGAAAAATCCAAACCTTATACAAAACCCGGGTTGGTAAATTAATATAATATATGTTATGCAATAAGCACAAATCCAAAAAATGCATTATGAAAGGAAATCTTATTATGAAAATTACTGCGTATTTATTTTTATTATTATTTGCATTTTCCTGCAAACCAGAAGAAAACCGGAAAAATTCTTCACGGCATTATGATCGCTGGAGCGTTACTGAAATAAATGAGTGGTATAATAAACAAGGTTGGCTTGTTGGATGTAATTATATCCCATCCAATAAGGTGAACCAGATTGACATGTGGCAGGCTGAGTCCTATGACCCTGTTATTATTGATAAAGAACTGGCTATGGCCGAAGATTTGGGATTTAATGTAGTACGTATCTTTTTACATGATTTGGTTTATAAACAAGATTCTGAAGGGTTTAAAGATCGTTTTGCAGATTTCCTCAGAATTGCAGATAGTCACGGTATGAGGGTCATCCCAAATTTCTTTACAAATGGAGGTAAAGAGGAACGCCGGCAATTAGGCAAACAACCGGATGAGATCCCCGGAACACATAATATCCACTGGGCTCGTACACCAGGACAGGCAATAGCGCATGACCCTTCACAATATGGACCTGTAAAAAAATATGTTCAGGACTTTATCTCTACTTTTGCTGACGATGAAAGGATACTCTGCTGGTATTTATATAATGAACCCTGGAATAATTCAATTTATCAGAAGAAAGATGTTCCCAATAAGGTAAATCCTTACAATCTTCTGGTATCAGTATTTGAATGGGCCAGGGAATGCGGGCCTACACAACCTTTAACCTCTTGTATGTATGTGGATTGTTGCCCCACTGATGCATTCCTGGGTGAAAATGCAGATATTATTACATTTCATTGTTATAAAGGTCCCGAAATATTAAAGGACTGGATTTATAAATTAGAGTTTTTCAATAGACCTATTATGTGCGGAGAATATATGGGTCGTCCGGTTTCAACTTTTAAAGAAATAATGCCAATTTTAAAGGAGCATAATATAATTGCTGTTAATTTCGGGTTAACAGCAGGCAAACCGGGTTTTTATAATCAGTGGAATAGTCCTCCTTCTGATATTATGCCTGCCATTTGGTTTCATGATATTCTCACTGCAGATGGAATACCTTATGATGATGAAGAAGTTCAGTTTATTAAAAGTATGACTGCAGATAAAACTATGAATAATTTGAATTAGTATTAACCATTAAAATACAATTAATAATGAAAAAAATAAAAGTATGTGCTTTACTGTTTATTATGGTTATAAGCTCTTCTCCTATCACAATAGCACAGGTGAAAATTTCTGAATCAGAAATTATTCTGCCGACATATCAACTTGGGGGACAGGAAAATTATCCTGTATTTTTCAAGGGGCGTGCTTATCAGGGTGCAGAAGGATATGTTTATCCCTATCCTCTTATTGATAAATTAACAAATAATATTGCCGACAAAGAATATACGTTGGTTTCACTTGATAATGAGTACGTTCATGTGGCTGTTCTTCCTGAAATGGGTGGGCGTATCTTCAGAACTGCAAGCAAGGCAGATAACGAATATCCTTTTTTTTACAATCAAACCGGTATTAAACCTGCCCTTGTAGGAATGCAGGGAGCCTGGTTATCAGGCGGAGTTGAATGGAATATCCCTGATCATCATCGTGCATCAACTTATATGATGATCAATTACGATACCAGGGAAAATGAAGATGGCAGCAGTACTATCTGGGTTGGAGAAACAGAATTGCGCCGCCGTTTGAAATGGTCAGTGGGGGTTACTGTTCACCCTGAACGTTCCTGGGTGCAGGCTAAGGTCATGGTTATAAACCCTACAGATATGATCCAATCTATGCTCTACTGGGCTAATGTTTCGGTACACTGTGATGAAAATTACCGGGTAATATTCCCTCCTGATGTGCGTTATGGAACATATCACCATAAAAACCATTTTAATCACTGGCCTTACGATGAGGCAACAGTTGGAGACGGGCAGATTTGCCGGCTTGATTTATGGAAATCATATACGGGAAATTCCCGTTCAATTTTTGCCCATGAAAGCGAGATGAATTTTTTTGCCGGTTATGATGAAGCTAAGGATGCAGGCACAGTGCATGTAGCAAACTGGCATCAGGTACCGGGTAAGAAATTCTTTTTATGGGGTAATAATCCTTGCGGTGAAATGTGGAATAAAACTCTGTCAGATAATGATGGGCATTATCTGGAACTAATGGTAGGAGCATTCTCCGACAATCAGCCTGATTATAGCTGGATTGAACCTGGTGAAATCAGGGAGTTTACACAAACCTGGTACCCGATAAAAGATATTAAAGGTGTAAAAAATGCTACCGTTGAAGCGGCTGTGAACTTTGCAGAAACCACTGATAATAATTTTTTTGTAGGCTTTTGCCCCTCAGCGAAGTTTCAGAATGCAAAGGTGGTAATTAAAAACAAGGATAAAATCGTGCATCAGGAAGTAGTTAATATTGATCCTTCTACAGCATATACCAGGGAAATCAATGTTGGAAATTACACCAGGGCCAATGAACTTAATGCCGCCTTATTTGATAGTAATGGCAATCTGCTGGTAGATTATACTCCCATTGTGTTTGATGATGAACCTGTACTTCCTGAAACGATTATAGGACATCAGGATCCTGCAGTTTATGAAACGGTCGAAGAATTGTATCTTGCCGGTCTTCGTGCAGATCTGTTTAATAATGCGCGCCTCGATCATATGGATTATTACAATGAGGCATTACGCCGTGATCCGAATGATGCCCGGGTGAATATAGAAGTCGGGAAACACTATATACGCACCGGCGAATTTGAAAAAGCCAAAGAGCACTTGCTACGGGCCCAGGAGCGCCTGTCGCATGATTATACCAGGGTTAAAGATTCTGAAGCCCTGCTTTATCTGGGTACTGCATATAAATACCTCGGAGATATGTACAATGCAGAAAAAGCATACTGGGCTGCTACCTGGAACTATGCCTATAAACATCGCGCATATTATGAGTTGGCGGTAATTGCTGCTCAAAACCTGAACTATATTAAAGCCCTGAATTTAATTAATGAGTCTTTACTTATAGGTGGTCATGATCTTCAGGCTCTTACCTTAAAGGCATACTTACAGCGAAAACTTGGTATTAATCCTGAAGAAACCATAGCCCTCATTCAGTCTGTTGATCCTCTGGATTATTGGAGTGCTGTTGAGAAAACCCTGACAAATGGATCAACTCCCAAATACATGGCAGATCAAAAACCTAAAAGGAATGATGATATTATTGGGGTGCAGGAACTACTGGAAGTTGTAAATAACTATATCAGCATCCGGGATTATAATGATGCAATAACAGTACTTAATTCGGCCATTGCAGCAGGAACTCCTTATAGCAATTATCCCCTGGTTTATTATTATCTTGCATATTGCCAAAGTCAGAACGCAGATTATAAAACAGCTATTGCTACTATGGATAAGGCCAATAAACTGTCACCCGTGAATAATTTTCCAATGCGTGTGGAAGAAGTTAATTTATTTAACAAATTAATTGATGTTTATCCGGATAACTCTTATACCTATTATTATCTTGGTTGTCTGTTAAGATATCTGGGTCAGCATGACGCAGCCCTCGAAGCCTGGGAAAAATCCTATAATTTAAATCCCAACTTCAACATGACAGTTCGTAATCTTGCATTTGCATATGGAAGGGATTTTGATGATTTTCAAAAATCAAAGGAATATTATGACAAAGCAGTTAAATTAGATCCGTTCGATCCATTTCTACTGAATGAATCCGACATGATGTATGAAAAAGCCCGTGTTCCTGCCGATCAACGTTTAAAACGTCTTGAATCACGCAGAAAGGTCGTTGAACAACACGATGATGCTGTTATGTCATTAATTTACCTGTACAATGAAAACGGAGAATATGATAAAGCATTAAAATATCTCGAAAATCGCCATTTTCATATCTGGGAAGGCTCAGGTAGCGGAAAAAAGATTTATGACCTATACTCAGATGCTCATTTTCTGAAAGGTATTCAGTTGTTGAATAAAGGAAAGTATGACGCGGCAATTCATCATTTCTCTGCAACGATGTTATACCCTGACAACCTCGAATCTTATTATCATTTTGAGGGAGGTAATGAATGTAAATCAAATTATATGCTGGCGGAAGCTTATGCAAAAAAAGGTCTGAAGGAGAAAGCAGCAGAGTTTTATAAAAAATCTTCTGAGAGCAAAACTCCAAACATAGAGATGATGTATTATAAAGTTCTTGCTATGAGAATAATAGATAACAAACAAGGTGAGGAACAAGCCTTGAAGCAGGTGAAAAATAAGATGGATGAATTGATGAAATGTGAACCCTATGCTTATGATATATTCAATGAAGTAAATATGAATTATATGAAAAGCAATGCATATTATGCAAAAGGACTATATAGTTTGCTTTTAGGTAATGATAGTCAGGCTAAAAAGGATTTTTTACTATCTTTAGAGTATAATCCCGGCAATATCTGGGCTAAATATAGAAATACACTTCTTAAATGAGAAATATATTTTGTAAGTTCCTTTTACTCTTCATTATAACCGGATTACTATATTGTACTCCGGGGAAGATGCCTTCCATAGAGATCATTCCTTTTGGGATTGCTTCATCTGGAGATACTGTTACTTTATTCCGATTGACAAATCCATACGGAGCTTCAATGGATGTAATAGACTATGGGTGCAGGGTCGTCAGATTATATGTCCCTGATAAGAACGGAAAACTGGATGATGTAGTCTTAGGTTATGATGATATCGGGGGTTATGAATTCGGAGAAGAAAGATTCTTTGGTGCATTACTGGGGCGTTATGCAAACAGGATTGCAGAAGGAAAATTTCTTCTTGACTCCATAGAATATCAGTTAACCTGTAATAATGCTCCGAACGGTCATCCCTGTCACCTTCACGGAGGAGATATGGGTTTTGATCGTGTCATGTGGCAGGCGAGACCCTTTCAGAATGCTGATACGGTTGGTATTCGTTTCTTCAGGTTAAGTCCGGACGGAGAGGAAGGATACCCGGGAAATCTGAACTGCGAGGTAATATATTACTGGACTCCTGATTTTACATGGAGGATAGTATATCACGCAACAACTGATAAGCCTACCATTGTAAACATGTCTCAGCATAGTTATTTTAATCTAAAGGGAGAAGCAGGGGGAACAATACTTGACAATTATTTAACTGTATATGCAGATTCCATGACCCCAAATAATGAGGGATATATTCCAACAGGAGATATTGTTCCGGTTGAAGGCACTCCCCTGGATTTTCGAACTCCTCATACATTTCTGGAAAGAATCGACCAGCCAAATGAGCATATGCGGATCATGGAAGGATATTCTGCTAACTGGGTACTGAATAATCAATCCGGTGAGTTAGCACACGCTGCCACCTTATATGAACCTGTTTCAGGAAGATCATTGGAAGCATGGACAACTGAACCCGGCCTGTTGGTATATACAGGAAGATTGTTATCAGATAGAATAATCGGGAAGAAAGGTAAACCTCTTAGTAAATTTGGCGGGTTGATCCTGGAAACTATCCATTACCCGGATTCTCCCAATAAACCCCATTTCCCTTCCTGTATACTACGACCGGGAGAAGAATATTCTTCAGTTACGGAATACAGGTTTAAAACTAAATGAATCGTAAAATTTAGAACCTTGGGAATTTATTTTTAGGAATAAGAGCTTCTGATCCTGTATAGTTAAACTTTAAATCTATTGATTTACTTTTGAAGTAAGAAATAATACTAATTTTACTCATTCCAGATAATAAGTAAAAAAAAATATTCTTATAAATAAACTCATAGAAATGAAATTACATTTTAAGTTTACCGGTTTATTATTTCTCTTAATAATAATTGCTAACAGTTGTTCTGATAAAAATATGCAGAAGAACACACAATGGTCTGAAGAAAAAGCCGCCGCCTGGTATGCCGAACTGCCCTGGCTGGCCGGATGTAATTTTCAACCCAGTACTGCTATAAATCAGGTGGAAATGTGGGCTGAAGAGACATTTGATGCCGCTACAATAGATAAAGAATTGGGCTGGGCAGAAGAACTTGGATTTAACCTGATGCGGGTTTACCTGAGCAGTGAGGTATGGAAAGCAGACTCTGAAAGATTTAAAAGCCGGATCGACCGTTATCTTGACATTTCTTCGAAACATAATATTAAAACTCTGTTCGTGTTTTTCGACGACTGCTGGAACGAGGAGACAGTGAAAGGTAAACAACCTGATCCGAAACCCGGTGTGCATAACTCCGGCTGGGTACAGGATCCGGCTGTAAGCCTTCGCTCTGATACCGCTGCTCTTTTCCCTGTCCTGGAGAAATACGTGAAAGACATTATGGGAACATTTAAAAACGATGAACGTATATTACTTTGGGATCTGTACAATGAGCCCGGAAACAACGGACATGGTCTTAACTCTTTGCCCCTGTTACAAAATGTATTCAAATGGGCGAGAGAAGTGAACCCTTCGCAACCTGTAAGTACCGGATTGTGGTCTGTCAAACATCCGGAAATGAATCATTTCCAGGCGAAGAATTCAGATATAATTACTTATCATAATTATAGTGAACCGAAAACCCACGAGATATGGATCCATTTATTAAAAACCCATGGACGTCCGCTGATTTGTACTGAATATATGGCGCGCTGGTTTAACAGCCGGTTTGACAATATCATGCCTTTGCTTAAAGAACACAACGTGGGTGCAATTAACTGGGGTTTTGTTTCCGGGAAAACCAACACCATCTTTGCCTGGAGCGCACCTTTGCCGGATAAAAAAGAACCCGAACTCTGGTTCCACGATATCTACAGGCAGGATAAAACCCCCTTTGATCCCGCAGAAATTGAATTGATCAAAGAGTTAACCGGCAGATGATCAGTTGAATCCCCTCAGGCTTGTCCAACCGGAGGATTTATGAGAATTATTTTTTCAAAAAATGCCTGGGAAGATTATACCTCCTGGTTAAAAGATGATAAAAGAATGTTGAAAAAGATTAATGATTTTATTCACCGCTGGTGCGGTTATTTTAACAATAATTTAAATAAATCAGAACAATCCTGTAACCTCCTGACAATTCCACTAGTCTAATAACTGTGAATTCACCAAAAAATCAAATTGTGTAACTATAAAAAATGAAAAAATGGAAGAATTAGTGGAAATATTTGTTCCCATAGCATTTTTTGCAATGCTGGTACTTATTGTGTATTTTACAGCCAGGTATAATCATCAGACAAAAATGGCTATTCTTGAAAAGGGAGGAAATCTGGATATGACAAAGAAAAGATTCCCTTTCCTGGAAATAGGACTGACATTATTGGGAGTCGGTCTTGGTTTGATAATCTCCCTCATTTTGCAATCTTTTAATATTGCAGAAGGATCAAAGGATATGTTAACCGGCGCGTGTATCCTTATATTTGGAGGCGCAGGTCTTATCTCTGCATTCTTTATCCGGAGGAAACTTGAAAAACAATAAGGATAATATAGATATTGAAATAATTGATAGAATAAAGAAAGGCGATACATCTGGTTTCCGGTTGATCGTTGATAAATATAAAGATGTATCCTTTTCTTTAGCCTGTTCCATTCTGCGTAATGAACAGGAAGCAGAGGACGCTCTCCAGGAGTCATTCCTTAGAGTTTTTAAAAATATCAGGAAATTCCGGGGACAGTCTGCTTTCTCAACCTGGTTGTACAGAATTGTGGTGAATACATGCCTGACCAGTGCAAAAAAACAGCTTAAGAGAGGTTTAATAGAGAATATTGATGCTTATCAGGACAAGAAAGTCTCCCATGAGAAATCAGGACTAGATGAATTAATTGATTCCGAGCGGTCTGCAATAATTAACAGTGCTCTGAAAACATTGAAAACAGATGAAGTCCTGTTACTTAGACTTTTTTACCTTGCGGAACGGGATATAAAAGAAATCATGGAAATTACTGGATTTAAAGAATCAAAAATCAAAGTATCTTTGCACAGGGCAAGAAAAAACCTGTCGGTTCAATTGAAAAAAATAGTTGGAAACGAATCAATATTAATATGACGAAGGAAAAAGATATAGAGAAGTTAATGAAGCAAAGTGTATTAACCCCTTCAGATCATTTTACTGATGAATTAATGCACAACATTTATCTTCAAAGCCAGGTGAAATCAAAAATCAATTGGAAGATTGGATTATTATCCCTGGCCTGCATGCTGATTTTTATTCTGTCTTTTTACATTTCCTTTCCTCATATAAATATCCTTAAATTTTCAGTCCGTTTCTCACCCATGGTCATCCCTATATTTAGTATTGCCTTTATATTTTATGAGTTAACCCAGATAATTGAGATAATAAAATACAGAAATAACAACATGGTTAACAGATTGCTAAAATAATGTGAGTTCGGGATAACAAGAATTTTTTATTGTTTCTATATGATTCAAATATAGAAACTTATATGAAAAGGCATGTTGTTTTTGCCCTGAAAGGGCTATTTAATTCAGCCCAACGGCAACGCCTTGGGTTAACCATGATTACTATTCCTGTTTTTCCGTCGCAGGACTGCCGTCGGCAGTCCTGCGACGGGTAATGATGATTGCGGGATTCTAACCCAAGGCGTTGCCGTTGGGCTGAATTAATCAGGGCTTTCAGCCCGGGTTAAAAGATGCTTAGCTAATTTAAGTTAAAACCATGTTAGCATAAATTAAGGATAGAACAACCCTCATTAAAACCATTTAGGTGAAGTTTATTTCAAACTCACGTTAAAATAACCAATGAAAAAATTGTAATCATATTTGTAAAGGTATGAGAGCTTACCGAAGCCACTGTCTGAGCTTGCCGAAGCCACTGCCTGAGCTTGCCGAAGCCACTGTCTGAGCTTGCCGAAGCCACTGTCTGAGCTTGCCGAAGCCACTGTCTGAGCTTGCCGAAGCCTAGGCCTTAACCACTTCATACACCACCTCATTCTCAGTTGTTACCCCCTGAAAGAAGTCAGAAATATTCTTCAGCGTTGTTCCGGCGATCTGTTCCAGCGCCTCCCTGGTGAGAAATCCCTGATGCGCAGTAATCAGCACATTCGGAAACGTCATAAGTCGCGATATTAATTCATCTTCAATTATTTTTTCCGACAGGTCCTTAAAGAATATTTTTTCTTCTTCCGCATATACATCAATACCCAGGTAACCCAGATGGTGGTTTCTAAGGCTTTCAATTACATCTTCCGTATTGATAAGTTTTCCCCGACTTGTATTGATCAGCATTGCTCCTTTCTTCATCATATTCAGTGTATTTTTGTTGATGAGCTGGTAAGTGGAAGGATTAAGCGGACAATGAAGTGAAATAATATCTGATTCGCGGAAAAGACTGGTCAGATCAGTGTATTTAACACCTTTATCCACAAGCGACGGATTTTTATGAATATCATAAGCCAGTATATTACTACCGAATCCGTGCATTATTCCTGCAAAAACGGCTCCGATTTTGCCGGTTCCAACAACTCCGGTAGTTTTGCCATACAGATCAAAACCTTCAAATCGTTCCAGGGAGAAGTTATTATCTCTTACCCGGTTATACGCTTTATGAATTTTACGGTTTAGGCTGAGAATCAGCGCAACAGCATGTTCCGCCACTGCATAGGGGGAATAGGCAGGGACACGAAAAACTCTGATCCCCAGCTGACTTGCAGCTTCCAGATCAATATTGTTAAAACCGGCACATCGCAGTGCAATTATCTTAATACCAACTTCAGTCAGTTTTTCCAGTGTTTCCCTGTTGATTTTATCATTGACAAATGCACATACGGCATCATGACCTGCTGCCAGGACAGCATTTGAAGGCTTAAGGGAACTTTCAAAGTAACTTATCTCAAACCGGAAATTTTTGTTTTCACGATCAAAATAAAACTGATCGTAGGACTTGGAACTAAAAAGTGCGATTTTCATAATATATGGTTATAATGTCTGTTTTTTAATTTTCCCTTTGTGTCCATTTAGATTTACAATCTAATTAACAATAATTGTTAAATGTTCTTTGAAATATTTTGTATGTTATTG
>ENA-ORXD01000401-ORXD01000401.1-sediment-metagenome-genome-assembly--contig:-NODE-401-length-57807-cov-7.325602_pt1 | contig 57807 bp, 56 predicted proteins | sample MGYA00237862_ERZ511471 | MGnify/ENA metagenome assembly ERZ511471
AGGATCAAACTCTCCATGGCTTGCTTTCGAAAACCTTCGCTGCTCTCTCTTACCTTACGCTTGTCAAGGTGCTGGTGGAACGTTTTTTGCGCCGCCCGTCAGGCGACGCGACGGGTATCATAGCCAAGTTCCGTTATGAAGTCAAGCCCTGTTTCGTAAAAACTTTCCCTGGCGATAAAATGGGACGGAGAAATGGACGGTGAGACGGATGATCAAGCCTCACTCCCCTTCACTGGTGCTGCTGGACCTGGACGGAACGCTGACTCCCGTCAGGAGCCCGTGGCGATACGTCTACGAACGGCTCGGTATTTGGGATTCGCTGGGAGAACCCATCCTTGCCCGGTACCAGTCGGGGGAAATCGATTACGCAACATTTTGCCGGCTTGACGTGGAAGCCTGGGAAAATGCCGATGCTGACCTGGACACGGTCCTGCACATCCTCGACGAGATTCCCTTCCCCGCCCAATCCCTGGCTTTCCTCGAAACCCTCGTCGATGAAAAGTATTCTATCACGATCGTTTCCACGGGCTTCGAGAGGGTTGCAGAGAACCTGGCCGAAAGGACGGGCCTGTCTCTTTCAAGAAACCTTCGTCCAGTCATCAACGGAATCCGCGCGAAGGACGGCCACCTGGAGGCCATACTTCGCGTCCACGAAGGTGACACCCCTAGGGGAAAAGGCTTTTGGGCGAGACGCCTGGTCCGCCTTTCAAGCATCGCCTTCGAAAGAACTTTCGCTGTCGGTGACGGGGCTTCGGACACGCTCATGTTCGCCCATGTCGGGAGGGGGTTCTCGGTCGGGGGACCGCAGGATCTTCCGAAAGTCCTTGATCGAATCATGCACTGAAATTGGCCACCCCCCCTTGCTTAATACCTATAAGGGTATATATAATATGAAAACATTACCTTCTAGGGGGAGTAGATTGAAGATGAGAAAGAAAGTCCTGATTGTCGGGGGTGTCGCATGCGGCGGGAAAGTTGCCGCCAGACTCCGGCGCCTTGATCCGGGAGTTGAGATCACCGTATTGGAGAAAGGCGAGTTCCTGAGCTACGCCGGGTGCGGACTACCCTTTTATGTGCAGGGAATCGTCAAGGAATACCGGGATCTCATGAGCACTCCCATCGGGGTCATCCGGGACGCCGCATTTTTCCGCAAGGTGAAACAGGTCGACGTTCATACGCGCCACATGGCCACCCGGATCGACCTCCAGGAGCAAAAGGTGGTTGCCCTTGACCTTTCCACGGGACAGGAGAAGGAGTTCCTTTATGACGAGCTTGTCCTGGCCACGGGGGGGAGTCCCATACGCCCCCCGCTGCCGGGTGTTGACCTGAACCACGTCTACACGCTCTGGACGATGGACGACGCCTTGGCTATGAGAGCCACGCTGGATGCAGGAAAAATCAACAAGGCGGTCATCATCGGAGGCGGCCTGGTCGGCCTGGAAGTCGTTGAAGCCCTCCAGGCGAGAGGGGTGGAGGTTTCCGTCGTCGAGGCCATGGATAGGCCCCTGCCAGCCCTATTCGACGAAGAGTTTTCCAGCAGGGTTCGCAAGGTCCTGGAGGGAAAAGGAGTTCATTTCTATGGCGGAGAAAGGGTCACCGAAATTCTCGGGGAAGGGTGCGACGTCTCGGGAGTCCGGACGGACGCCCGTGAACTGCCTTGCGACATGGTGCTCATGGCGATAGGAGTCAGGCCGAATATCGTCCTGGCCAAGGAAGCAGGCATTGCCATAGGCCCAACCGGGGGAATTGCCGTCAATCGTGCAATGCGCACCAGCGACCCCCATGTTTACGCGGGAGGAGATTGCGTGGAGACCTTCCACCTCCTGACCGGGAAAGCCGTCAGGCAGCCGATGGGATCCACCGCCAACCGCCAGGGGCGCGTGATCGCCGACGCCATAGCCGGAAAGAAAGTTGATTTCAAGGGCGTCCTTGGAACGGCCATCCTGCGGCTTTTCGAATTCACAGCCGGCCGAACCGGTCTCAGCGTGGAGGCCGCACGGGCTGCAGGTTTCGATCCCGTCACCGTTTCAATCATGAACTCGGACAAGCCCCACTTCATGCCCGGGTCTGCCCTTGTCACCCTGCGCCTTGTTGCCGACCGTGAAACCGGCAGGCTGCTCGGAGGGCAGGCATTCGGGGCAGGCGACGTGTCAAAGCGCCTGGATACCCTGGTGGCTGCGATTACAGGCGGCATGACGATCGACGACCTTGCGGACGCCGACCTGGCGTATGCCCCTCCCTTCTCGACCGCACTTGACCCCCTTACCCATGCTGCGAACTCCCTGCGGAACAACGTCGAGGGGTTGATGCGAACCTACAGCCCGACTGAGTTGAAGGAAAAGGCCAGCCGGGGGGAAGACTTCGTTCTCCTCGATGTCCGATCCCCGGAGGAAACGCAAAGGGATGGGAAACTTCCCTTTGGAAATGTCACCACTATCCCTCTTGGCGCCCTCTGGGAAAAGGGGTCGACCCTGCCGAAGGACAAGGAGATCGTTGCTTTCTGCAAGATTTCCGTTCGCGGCTGGGATGCGCTCAGCATCCTGAGATCTCACGGCTTGGAGAATGTTGCCCTCCTGGAAACAGGGGTTGCAGGCTGGCCCTTCCAACTGGAAGCGTAATCGGTTAAAGTGAAAGCGGCCCGGTTTAAAGCCGGGCCGCTTTTCGCGTCGAGTAAAGGAGATTCAGGGATGGGTTGGAAAAAAAACGTCATGAAATCGGTCGCCCGGTTCTCGGCACCCGGGTGGAGGGCCGACAGCCTGGCCGGATTTCTCGATTTTGCACTCCGCTGCACCCGCCCGAGAGGGCGGGAAGCCTTGGCCAACCTGGCCCTGGCCTACCCGGAATCCAGCGAGGATTTCCGTGATCGTGTGCTCCGGGAGGTTTACAGCCACCTGGCCTGGATGACGGCCGAATATCTCGCCCTCCAGGCGGATCCCGCGCAAAGCCTGGCCTGGATCCATCAAACGGACGGCGAAGAACACCTGGTGAAGGCGGCCGAAACCGGAAAAGGCGCAATCATCCTGACCGGTCACCTCGGAAATTGGGAACTCCTGGCGGCTTGGCTCTGCCAGCGAGGCTACCCCCTTACCGCCATCGTTCGCGATCCCGACGACCCTGACTACCGCACGACAATCGATGAATTCCGAGCCCACGTGGGCCTTAAGACCCTGCCCAAGAACGCCAACATGAAGGCCGCGGTCGACCTCCTTCGAAAGGGAGGCTTTCTTGGCATCCTTTCCGACCAGCTGGGGGACCGCCACGGGGGGCTCGAAGTCCCTTTCATGGGCAGGACGGCCACCACGTTTGCCGGCGCAGCTTCCCTCGGGATCCTGGCAGGTTCCCCTATCGTGCCGGTTTTTTCCTACAGGGAAGCTCCTTTCGGTCACAGGGTGGAGATTTCCCCCCCCATTCCCTTTCCGGATAGCGGGACCCGCGGGGAACGGATCCTCGAACTGACCCGCCGCTGCAACCAGGCCATCGAGAAGGCGATCCGGAAGGAGCCTGGCCAGTGGCTATGGCTACACCGCCGCTGGGGCAAGAATATTGCTCTTTCCCAATCCTAATCCTTGTCGCAGTGGAGAGTCCCCGCTATGGCGTAATCTTCCTTCGGCATCTCCGACAGGATGATCCGGACCTGTTCCGGCCGCGAGCCCAAAGACCTGCATACGGCCTCGGTCACCTGTCCGACAAGCTCCCGTTTCTGTTCAATCGTCCTGCCCTCCAGCAAATGAACCTCGATAATCGGCATCCCTGCACCCCCTTTCGTTAATCTGGTTTCCTCCATCCTACACGATCCGTAACGCTTCTACCGGTATTGATGTTATATCTACAACGTGGTAAATTGATAGTCCGGAGGTGAGGGCCATGCTGTTTGAACTTCTCTCAAGCGGAGAAATCGTCTCTCTTCCCGGAATTCACGTGCCCCCAGGCCTCCCGCCCACACATCCCGATGAAGTCGTCCTTCTCCTCCCTTTCAAGCGGGCCCTCGTTGGCCGAACCCTGTTCGGGTCCTTCGAAAAATGGCAATGGGGAAAAATCGGTCAGGCCGAGTGGGAGGAGATCACCCTCTACGACGGCCATACGGCTGTCATCCCGCTCATGGGCCTTGACGAAATCTGCCTGTCCGGAGAAGCGGTTTCCACCCTCCGGTCAGCCTTGGCCAGTCGAATGGATCCCCCGGGAGACCCCGTTTCCTCGATCGTGGTCCTTGAAGACGCACTGAAGGCCATTCCGTCCTGGCGGGAAGAGTTCGGGGTGACCGAAAGACGTCTTTCCGAAGCCCTTTCGGCATCCATCACCCTTCGTACGGCTTTCTGGGGCATCCGCTTCGCCCTCCTTTGGGGGGGCCGCGAAATGCTGCAGAGGATCAGGACGTGGCTTCGGCTCTGCCCCTCGGCTTTCGAAGACCGCGGGAACCTTCCAAGGCAATGGTTCTCCCTTGGAGGGACTTTCGACACGAACGTCTTCACCGAACTGGAAGCTCTCGGCTTCACCGGGCACTCTCTCCGCCGGCTCGACCTCGAGGAATCCAACCCGGCTGTCATTCGTGGCCCCGAGGGAACCCTGCTCCAAGTCTGGCTCGAATCCTCCGATCCGAGGTCCGGCCTTTCCGAACTTTCGATCCGAAGCTGGATCGCGATCCCTACCGTCACCTGGGAGGATTTGCGGGCCAGGAGAAACCTTTCCTTAAGAGAGATCGGCCTCGCCTGCTGGGGCTTCCTGGACGCCGTCGAGGGAGAGAAGGTCCTCTCGGCCTGGAACCGGGCCGCCCACCAGAAGCAGTCTTGAGCATAAAAAAAGGAGGGGCTTTTGCCCCTCCTTTTTTTATGCCTACCTGGCCCAGGCCAGGTGGAACCGTTTCTTCCCCAACCTCAGGAACAGGGCTCCTCCAGGGAGACAATCCGACCCATCCACCGGTGATTGGGGCTCAACGACCTTGCGCCCGTTGAGCAGGACACCCCCGCCCTGGATGAGCCTCCTGGCCTCTCCCTTGCTGGTGCAAGCTCCCGCCTCCACGAGGATGTCGGCTGCCGCGAGGGGAAGGGGACGATTCACTTCCCCCGATGGGACCTCTTTCGACAGGATGGCGATCATCTCCTCGTCGAGATCGGCAGGCTCGAAATTTTCCCCGAAAAGGATTTCGCTGGCTCGGCGCGCTCCCAGGGCCGCATGCTCCCCGTGGACATTCCGGGTCACTTCGAAGGCCAGGATTTTCTGGGCCTCCCTGCGCTCGGGATGGGCCTCGTGGGTCTTGACGAGTTCTTCGACCTCCCGGTTGGGAAGGAAGGTGAAAAGCCTCAGGAGTCGACTCGCCATGGCATCTTCGGCGTTGATCCAGAACTGGTAAAAGCGATAGGGCGAGGTGAGTTCCGGGGAAAGCCAGACCGCCCCCTCTTCCGTCTTCCCGAACTTGGTCCCGGATGAGGTCAAAAGAAGCGGGTAAGTCAGGCAAAAAGCCTGTTTGCCCGTCTTCTTGCGGATCAGCTCGACGCCGGCCAGGATGTTGCCCTGCTGGTCATTGCCGCCCATCTGCAGGAGACAGTCATGGTTCTCGCAAAGGTGAAAGAAATCATACGCCTGCAAAAGCATGTAGGTGAACTCGGTGAACGAAATCGACTTCTCCGGATCCTCAAGCCGCGACTTGACGTATTCACGGGCAATCATGGTGTTGACTGGAAAGTGTTTCCCCGTGTCCCGGAGAAAGTCGAGGAGTTTCAGCTCTCCAAGCCAGTCGTAGTTGCTGATCATCAAGGCTGAATTGGTCCCTGCCTGGAATTCCAGGAAATGGGCGAGCTGCTCCCGGATGGAAAGCATGTTTTTCTCCACTTGCTCCAGCGTCAACAGGTTTCTTTCCTTGCTCTTGCCGGAAGGATCCCCGATCAGCCCCGTGCCGACTCCCAGAATGGCAATCGGACGGTGCCCGAGTCTCTGGAGCCAGGCCAGGCCCATGATCGGGATCAGGTGACCGACATGGAGGCTTGAGGCCGTCGGGTCGAACCCGACGTAAGCGGTCACCATGCCCTCATCGAAAACAGCCTTCAGGTCTTCGGGGGATGAGCAGTATTCGACGATTCCCCTTTCCATCAGGACGGAAAACGCATTATCTCTCATTGATCGACAATCCTCCCAGCAATTGTTTTGGACCGCCCCATTCTAAGGCTGCCCGTCTCGCGGTTCAACCCCGCTCCAGGAGACATGCCCCGAGTCCGGTGTCGGCATGACTGCCGATAGCTTGCCTATTCCGCCGACCAGCCTCAAGGCAAGCTCAAGATTCCGGGCCTTTCCCTCGAGCCCCAGCAGGCGGAAGCCCGGGCTATCCGGCGTAAGGCCTTCAAGTGCCCTTGAAAGGATCGCTCCGTCGATCCATAGCCAGGAAAACGCCGGCTCGCTGAGCTCCGTCGACAATTCCCCGGGAATGCGAGGACTGCCAAGCGATTCCGGCTCGAGGTATCCAACCAGGGCCGTTTCCCTGTTGGCAGCTGCCATGACGGTAAACGGCAACGGGATGGCACCTCCCACATCGAATCCCCTGACTTCGCGCCCGAGGAGGCCCGAAACCCCCCATCTCTCCCCCAGGAGAGCCCGGACAAACATCGGCCCGTCTTCCTTTCGTCCCGGGAATTCCACCAGGAACCCTGGCGTCGGGATTCCCATCGTGCGAGCGGTCCCACCGACTGAAAAAACGACGGGCCCCTGGAGAAAACGGCGAACCCTTTCTTCCGGAAGCCCGGTCCAGGTTTTCCAGAAACCATGGCCTTCCTGGTACCCGAGTCCCTCATCCCCCGATACCGGCTCCATCACGGCAGTGTTGACGGGCCCGTTGGCACCCATGGCCAGCGCCAGGGGCTCCGGGAAAGCGAGCTTCAAGTCCCAGGGAATTGGTCCCGCCAAAGGCCCGGTCCCGGCAGAGATCCTTTTCCCCACTCCCTCCGAAATCCAGGCCCCCTCGCCTCCAAACGGGGGAACGGCCCTCCATGCCGCTTCGATCATCACCGGTTCCAGCTTGCCCTCCCCTTTCGCCTCGAGTCCGAAAAGGGGCAGGAGTCCAGGTTTCCCTGCGTCCGTCATCCTCAGGTGTCCCATCCATGAAGGCTTGACGCGCCAAACGGACGAGACGGATTCCAGGCGTCCCTTCCGGGCCGCCTGCATCCGGTCAAGCTCCCCCACGCTCTCCGCGACAAGGAGCAGTTTTCCTTCTCGCCGCAGGGCCATCGAAGCTCCTCCGGGGTGAACCAGGCTCCAGGTTCGCTCTTTCCCCTCCGATTGATCATGGAGAAGACTTCCCTCGAAGACCTCGCCCCATTCTGCGGGCAAGTTTCCGCCGGACAACTCGTCCATGGCCCTGGGGTCGATCGCCGCGACCGCCCAGAACCGTGCCCCTTCTTCACTGAAGGTGACCATGAAGCTGGAGGGAACCTTTTCAGTCACTTTGGCAAAACTTTCCCAGGCCTCTTCCCCAAGGGCCGATCGGACCAGTTCGAAGGGGCCCTCGGAAAGGCCCATCCCCGTGGGGCCGGGGTTCCTTTCGACGATGAGGTACGGAATGTCCGCAAGGGGTCTTGGCAGGCACCCCGTAAGGCGAGGCCCCCTGCCCCTTCCCAGGAGGGTCGCGCCGATCCCGATCAGAAGGATCGTGAGAAGAATCGCTCCCCAGTAAATAAATGCCTTTTTACGCATGAACATTCCTCCCCAAGAAAAACGGCGATCTTTTTTCCCGCTTCCGGCAACGCACGGGTGCCTTGCGCAACTGCCCCACCGGAAATCGGCCAGGCGAGGTTGGTTCCCGGTCACACAAAGGCAGGGACAGCGACTCCTCACTCACTTTCATCAAGAGGACTTTCTAGCCCTCTCCCTGGCGGTCTCCAGCAAAGTACGCGTAGAAACCAGCAAGGCCATGACGTCACTCGTTTCACCGATCTCGGTGGCTTTCTCCCTGAGCGAGGAAACGAGTGATGAGATCTCTCCCAGCACCTTCACGGTCTCCAGGCAGGGTGCGGTGGGAACCTTGCAGGGAATCGTGAGGGTTTCCGTCCGGGTTTCAGGGGTGGCAGGCCGGATCTCGATCTCCTGGCCAATGACGGGTACCACCGCCTCTTGTCCCTGGCTTCGGATCGCCTCGGCCAGGGATTCCGCCGAGATGGGTTCCCCGTGCGTGACGACGAAAAGTGGATTGTTGCCGAAATTCGAAACCCAGGTCAGGAGGTCGTCACGATCCGCATGGGCCGAGAAACCGTTGATCGTGTGAAGGGTGGCTTTCACCTCGACCTCCTCTCCGGCAACACGGACGGTTTTCTCCCCTTCCACGAGGCGCCTGCCCAGGGTCCCCTGTGCCTGGTACCCCACGAAGACGACATGGGTGTTGTCTTTCCACAGGTTGTGCTTCAGGTGGTGAATGATCCGCCCCCCGTTGCACATGCCGCTTCCAGCCATGACGATCGCACTCGGCACGTCGTTGATGGCCCGGCTGTCCTCCACGCTTTCGACATATTTCAGCCCGGACGGGCTGTAGGGGTCGACGTCACGCCTGAGCTGTTCCTGTATCTCGGCGGACATGAGGGACATATGAGCTTTGTAGATCTCCGTCGCCTTCACCCCCATCGGGGAATCGAAGAAAACGGGAATCCCGTCCTTTACCAGCCCTTCCTGCTGCATCAGGGTCAGTTCGTAAAGAATCCTCTGGGCGCGGTCCACGGCGAAGGTGGGAATCAGGACCTTTGACCGTCCGCGCAGCGCCGTCTTCATGACATCCCGGAATTCCGCCCGGGTTTCATCGTTCGACTTGTGGAGCCGGTTCCCATAGGTCGACTCGACCACGACCACGTCGGCATCCTCTATGAAGGCGGGATTTCTTTCCATGACCGTTTGCTGGGGACCGAGGTCACCGGAGAAGACAATTTTCGCCTCCCTGCCCTCTTCCTTTAGCCAGACCTCGATGATTGCGCTCCCAAGAATGTGGCCTGCGTCACGAAAACGCACCCGGAAACCCGGAACGGGCTCAAAAACATCGTCGTAGCTGATCGCGGACAGCATGGCCAGGGCCGATTGGGCATCCTCAAACCCGTAAAGGGGCTCGACTTCTTCGAGGCCCTTTCGGCGGTTCTTCTTCGTCCGCCACTCGGCCTCTTCCTTCATGAGCTTGGCCGAGTCCTGCCAGAGGACCTCGCAAAGTTCGGTCGTGGGAAGGGTCGCAAGGATGCGGCCCTTGAACCCCTGCTTGACGAGGAGGGGTATGCGCCCGGAGTGGTCCATGTGCGCGTGGGTCAGGATGATGGCATCGATGCCCGAAGGGACAAATGGAAAGGGTTCCCTGTTCCTCCGGTCTTCGTCGCGCCCCTGGAAGATCCCGCAGTCGACCAGTACACGCCTGCCGCCCGCTTCAATCAGGTAGTTCGAGCCCGTTACCTCTTCCGCCGCACCAAGGATTCTCAGTCTCATCGCTTCCCCCCGAGGGGGGATCACCCCTTTCCTGGTTCTTGTCCTCCGCCGTGGTTCGAACCCTGTTTCTACTCTGCAGGGACCCTTGCCCTTATCCGGGTACCCTTTCCATGTGTCGATTCCACTTCAAGGATACCTCCCACAAGCGCCATCCGTTCCTCCATGTTCGCAAGCCCCCGGTGACCGAGGACCCTGAGCCGCGCCAAGTCCGCAGGAACATCGAAACCGGATCCAAAGTCCTCCAGCTCCAGGACCAGCGAGGTTCCGTCCCGGAAAAGGCGCACCCACACCTCCTGTGCCCCGCCATGCCTGGCCGAGTTGTGGAGGGCTTCCTGCGCCACGCGGAAAAGGGCAAGAATCCTTTCTTTCGAAAGGTCCTCCGCGACTCCGGAATCGGCTTCCACCAGGATCTTGACGCCGAGTTGCCGCGATAGCCTTTCTGCAAGTTCGGTCAGGGAACCGGCAAGTCCCAGTTCCAGCCAGGGAGGGGAAAGTTCATCGCAGAGGGACCTTATTTCCCTTACCGCAGACTGGGCCGCCTCCTCAAGAAGGGCCAGGTGCAGGGCCTTCCCTTTTTCTTCCGCGCCTGCAGTTGCGGCAAGGCGTGCCCTCTGGATCATGGCGGTAACGTCCTGGAGAGGTCCGTCATGAAGTTCCCGGGCAAGGCTGGACCTCTCGTCTTCCTGCACCCGTACAAGGTCAAGGGCATAGCGCTTCCAGAGCGTCGCCCGGTCAATGGCCGTCTGGGCCAAGTGAAAAAACTCTTCCCTCAGCTTGCCGATCTCGGCAACCGCGGCTTCGTCCCGGGGATTTGGGAGGTCCTTCCCCCATTCAAGTGATGAAACCTCTTCTTCCAGGGACTTCAGGGGAGAGATGACCGCTTTCCAGAGCGCGTAAACCCCGACGAGGCCGGCCAGGCCTACCAGCCCCACCAGGATGGGCCACAACAGCCCAAAGCGGAGCATGGGGCCGAGAAGCTCCTTCCACGACACTGCCGCAATGACGAAAAGCCCGGTGGCCCCCGCCGGGTAGACTGCGACAGTGAAGGCCTCGCCTTCTTCATTCTTTGTCTCAAGCGCCTGCCCGATCGGCATCTGGGGCTGCCATAGCTTTGCGAGGATTTGGGCTCCGGGAGTCGACATGACAACCCTCCCCTGTGAATCCAGGACCGCGATCCAGCCCGGGATCCCCACCCCACTCGCAAAAAAACGGTTCCCCCCGAATTGGGAGGGCGGCTTTGCGGAAAAAAGGCTTTCCGTCAAACCCCATCCCATTTCCACCCGGGAAGCGGTACTTTCCGCAAGGTCCTCGACGTAAGTCCTTGCAACGGCCTGTATGGCCCTCTGGTGCTGGTAAATCCCCACTCCCGCCGTTAGGAGAACCGAAACAGAAGGGAGGAGGATTGCGAAGGTGAGGACCGCCAGGAGGCGCCGCTTCATTCGATGAGTTCCTCGAGTGTCATGACCCCGTACTTCAGTGCCAGCAGCATGGCTTCCGTCTTGTTCCGGGCTCCCAGCTTGTCATAAACGGAGGCAAGGTGCGTCTGCACGGTCCGTTCACTGATGAAAAGATCGCCTGCCGTTTCCTTGCTGGAGAGTCCCTTCGAGGTCAGGATAAGGACTTCCCTCTCCCGGTTGGAAAGCGCCTCCGGGACGATGTCCTGTCCACCGACGACACGGGAGATTTCCGCGTCCAGGTAAATGCCGCCCTTTGCGACGGTTCGGATGGCACCGGCCAGTTCTTCGGGCGAAGCGGTTTTCAGGATGTATCCCTTCGCCCCGGCCCGGAGCGAGGCCATGACATACTGCTTCGCGTCGTAGGAGGTCAGCATGAGTGAACCGACCTGCAGGCCGGAATCCTTGACCCGGCGAACGAGGCTGACTCCGTCCTCCCCGGGCATCCGGATATCGACCAGCGCGACATCCGGTGTCGTTTCCCGGATGATGCGCCACGCCTCGATCCCGTCGGATGCCGTGCCGACGATCTCGAAATCCGCTTCCCTTTCGAGGGTGGCCACCAGTCCCGCCCGTGTCATGGGATGATCGTCCGCAATGAAAACCCGGATTCCCACGTGTCCCGCACTCCCCTTTGCCCTGGATTTTTTCCCGGTCTCCCCTGTCCAGTTTAACGGACACGGGATGAAATGCATCCGCACCTTTACCGAGCAGGCGCGCTCCCGAGACCGAAAAGGCCATACGCCGAAGAAGCCGTGCGGACCGCCAAGCGGATCGCTTCAGCAACGGAGACGCGTGCCAGTATCCCCACCTGGAAGGGGTTGGACTCGACTTCTCCAGTCGAGGCGCAAAACAGGGTGTCCCCATCACAGTTCGTATGGACGGGCCACAAGGCATCCGAATAGCCGTCCTGCGCTTCCATGGCGACGCGCCTGCACTGGGCCTTGGTGAGGATGGCGTTGGTGACCACCGCCCCAAGCGTTGTGTTCCTTCCCCAGGCACCGGGCATTTCACTCCCCAGGAGCGCGCCGGCGGGTGAAATGACGCTACCGTCGAGGGCTCTCTGGCCTGCGATAAAACACCCTTTCCCATCACGGGCAGCCCCAAAGGCATTGACCGCCACTACCGCCGAAACCTTCAATCCCGCCGCTTCCGCCGTATGCCATCCAAGCCCTGACTTCATCGCCCTGCAGGGATCGCCATACTTGCCTATGCTGGCCCCCGTGCCGGCTCCCACGTTACCCATGGGGCTTTCCTCCAGGGGAAGCGCGTTCTCGCAGGCCTCGAGCCCCATTTGGGCTCCTGGCCTCCGTTGCGAGTTTCCCACGGCAAGGTCGAAAAGGCAGGCTGCCGGCACGATGGGAACGAGACCATAGCCGCTGTCGAATCCCCAGCCCCGCCTTTCGCAAAACTTCATCACCCCGTCCACCGAGGCAAGGCCGAAAGCACTTCCTCCCGTCAGGACAAGGGCATTCCCCCTTTCCATGAAGCAGCTGGGGTCCAGGAGGTCCGTTTCGCGCGTCCCGGGCGCTCCCCCCCGAACATCACATCCCATGACGGCTCCCCCGGGGAAAAGGAGGACCGTCACTCCGGTTCCGCCTTCAATATCGGAAGCATGGCCAACCAGGAACATCCCCATCCCCCCTTCCTAGCCCTTTCAGGTGACGAACCTTTTTCCACCCTGCTGCCTCCCATGATAAACTTTCCGTGAGAAGACGCAACGACTCGCAACGGTGAACGGGAAGGGGAGCAAAACAATGCGCCGTGCCGGGATCCTGCTTTTACTCTTGCTGGCGATCGCTTCGACGGGAGCGGCCTTCCGTTTCCACCAGGTCTCCCGGGAACGGGCGGACCAGCTTGCCCAGGCGATGCGCCAGGTCGAGGAGCTCAAGCGTACGCTTGGGTCCTCGCGAATTCCGGAACCGGACTGGGAAGCGATCGGAAAAGCGCTGAAGAGTGAGGACCCGGCGGAAAAACTGCGTTCGGGCCTCCGGGCCAGGAACGACCTGATCCCCTGGGAGGGAGTCCTCGGAGGCAGGATGGCCATTCCGGGGGCGGAATCCATCTGGTTTTTCGCTCCGAACTGGGCTCTGGCCTACGTAGAGGACGGGCACATCGCAGGGTACCTCCTCTTTCGCTTTCGAATTCGTGGAGAAAAGATCGAATGGGTTCCCGTGGACGCCGAAGCGTTGTAACCGAAAAGAAGAGGGGGCAGGCCTTCCGGCTTGCCCCCTCTTCTTTTCGCTCGGCTGTTTTTGCTCAGGCTCCCAGCCCCAGTTCCTTCTCGATCGGGCGCATCGCCTCAAGGGTTTCCTGGATTAGCCAGTCAACCGGTTTTTCCAGGAGCTCGGCACCGCGACTGATGACCTCCCGGTTCACTCCCCGCGCGAAGGCCTTGTCCTTCCATTTTTTCATCACGGAGCGCACCTCCAGGTCGGCCAGCGAACGGCTGGGCCGGACAAGCGCCGCCGCAGTCAGGAGACCGGTGAGTTCATCAACCGCGTACAGGGTTTTCTCCATGAGGGATTCCGGCTTTGTTCCCGTGTATTCCCAGGCATGGGCCGAAACGGCACGGCAGAAAGTCTCGTCATAGCCGGCCTCCCTGAGCCAGTCCATGCTTTTTTTCGCGTGCTCGTCGGGAGCCTCCTCCCAGTCAAGGTCGTGCAGGAGCCCGACCAGGCCCCAAAGTTCGGGGTCTTCACCGGCCAGGGTCGCGAAATGACGCATTGTCGCTTCGACGGCGAGCGCATGCTTGAGGTGCATGTCTTCGCTGTTGTGGGCTTCCAGGAGCGCCCACGCCTTGCCTCGGTCCATTTCCATTTTCATCCCTCCCGCATCGTTTTCTAGACCCTCACAAGGAGAGTCGATTCAGGCAGGACGCAAGCCGCAAGTCCCGCTTCCTCCCTGAGCTGGCGTGCCAGTGGGTCAGGGTAGGGAAAAACATAAAGCACACGCCTGATCCCTGCGTTGATCATCGCTTTCGTGCAGAAGGAACAGGGCTCGTGGGTACAGTAAAGGTCGGCCCCGGCCGTGATCGTGCCGGTCGCGGCCGCCTGGGCGATCGCGTTGATCTCGGCATGGGCCCCCCTGCAGATTTCGTGCCGCTCTCCCGAGGGGATGCCCAGCTTTTCCCTCAGGCATCCCACCTCCGCGCAGTGAGGGACACCCTTCGGAGCCCCGTTGTATCCGGTGCTGATGATTTGCCGGTCACGAACGATCACCGCCCCCACCTTCCGGCGAAGACAGGTGCTCCTCGTTGCCACCACCGAGGCGATCGCCATGAAATAATTGTCCCAGTCTGGGCGAACGTCCGCGTTCATCCTAGAACCCCGATGGGAAACCCGGTACCGAAAGGGGAATCTCGGGCCTGGGGCCCACGATGGTCCGCGTCTCCTCAAACTCGAAATCGTGCAGAAGCTGGGAAATGGCAAGCTGTTGCACGTCGTCCGTCTCGTAAGGTATCGAGAAGCGCCGATAGCCAAACCGCTCGGCGTAAAAGGAGGCCTGGCGTTTCTCTCCCCCCGCTTTTGACATCACTTCCATCAGCGCCTCCAGGAACTTCTCTTCCTCAAAAAGAGGGTTTTCGCTGACGAGGGCGATAACCTTGCTTTCGTCCAGGAGGATTTCCCTGTCCCAGACCCCGCAAAGGGTCACCCCCGCCTTCACTTCGAGGCTGGCCTTGGAAACGAGATGGAGCAATGCCTCCATGAGGCGGGAATACCCGAAGACCATCGAGAAGCCCAGGCTCAGGCGGTGATCCCGGCCAGGGTCGATGAGGTTTTCCCGGAAAAGCGTGCCAACGCAGCCGCTTCGCATGCTGCGCAGGTAAAGGAACTCGCTGTCCATCTCCAGTGAGAGAGCAGCGATGGACCTCAGTGTTTCGCTGTGCATCCCGTTCACGGAGACGGGATTGAAATCGAGACAGTAGGGGAGCCAGTTGACAACATCGAGGTCGACATTCTGGTCCCAGTAGGGCAATAGGCTCATCGGGTTCTCATGGACCCCTTTCCGGTATTAGGCTTCCGCTTCATCCTGACCGAAAAGAAGGTAAAAAGCAAGGGGAACCGCAAGCGTGCGGTTCCCCTCAAGGGGTTTCCCTGCGTTCAGTCGGCCTTCCCGCAGAAGCGGACAGCCGCGAGGGCATAAACCAGGGCCACTTGCACGATTTCCTCGGCCGGACAGAACTCGGCGGCACCGTGAGCGTGTGCAATCGAACCCGGTCCCAGGACCACCGCGGGAGTATGTCCCTGGTTCCAGAAGAGAGCCGCATCGGTCCACCCCGTGCAGCAGGTCACCTTCGGTTTCTTCCCGGCTGCGTCCTCGACCGCCACGTCAAGGATTGCCTTCAGGGGATGGTCCAGCGGAAACTCCATCGGGAGATGGTCCATGGTCGCCATGTTGTCAGGAATCCGCCGCAAGGTCGCCTTGAAGTCCGGGTCCACCTCGGCACAATTCCTGATGATTGCCTCAAGTTCGCCGAAAACCGACTCCACCGTTTCCCCGGGCGTCAGCCGGCGGTCGACCTGGAGGATGCAGCGGTCAGCCACGCTGCTGGGCTGCATCCCCCCCTGGATAACCCCCAGGTTGAAAATCGGGGGACCCATCAGCGGGTGGACCCGGGGCGAGAGAAGAGGTGGCAGTTCCGTTTCGAGCCTTCGGATGAACGCCGCCATCTTGGAAATGGCATTAACGCCCAGGTGCGGCCGTCCTCCGTGGGCCGCACGGCCGATCACCTCGATCTCGATCCATTCCAGCCCCCTGTGGGCAGCGCCCAGGTCCAGGCTCGAGGGTTCCCCGACGATCACGGCGTCCGCCTTCGGCCCGTTAAGGACGATATCCTCGCTCCCTTCGCTTTTCAATTCCTCGTTGATGACCCCGGTGAAGAAAAGGTCACCCGCAAGGCTGATCCCCGATCGCTTCAAAGCAACGAGAGCCATGGCCATGGCGGCGCAGGCGCTCTTCATGTCCACGCTTCCTCTTCCCCAAAGTTTTCCGTCCTTCACTTCCCCGGAAAAGGGATCGATCGTCATCGTGTAAGGCGGGACGGTGTCCAGGTGGCCGTTCAGCATCAGGGAACGGCCGCCGCCCTTTCCCTTCAGGACCGCGATCACGTTGGGCCTCTCTTCCACGACAGGCCGGAGGGTCACGTCAACCCCGTTCTTCCCTAGCCAGCCGGCAAGGAAACGGGCTGCTTCCGTCTCCCTTCCCGGCGCCTGCGAGTGGCTGGGGATGCGAACCAGGTCACCGGCAAGGGTCAGGACTTCCCCAGGTTCAAAGGTCGACTTGAGGCGTTCCAGGAGATCCATCCCTTTTCCTCCCCTTTCATCAAAGAACGATCCTGCTTTTTTCCGCCCTGAAATCCTCCCACATTTTTTCCCGAAGGGAGGGCGAAAGGAAAGTGCGCAAGGAGGCCGCGGCGAGGAGACGGGCTCCCCGGACCAGGGCCTCGTGGGCCTCGGGCTGGACCGTGGCCGCGGCGAAATCCCGGGTGTGCCAGGCAAAGGGATGTTCCGTTATCGAAAGGGTCGGCTGCAGGGCGGGACAGTGCTTGCTCACGTTCCCGACGTCCGAGGACCCCTGGGCACCCGGGCAGGGTCCAAAGGGTACCCCGAACTCCCTGAACACGTCTTCCATCATGGATTCCGCGGCTTCATTCGGCTGGACTTCGTCGAAGGAGAGTTCGAAGTTTTCCCACTGGACCTCTGTTTCCGTGGCCATCGCGGCTCCTTTTGCCGCGTTTTGGGCCTTCCCGACCAGCCGGTCAAGGAGGCTGCGCCAGGGGGCACGGAAATAGAAACGCGCCACGGCCGACTCCGGGACGATATTCGGAGCGGCTCCTCCCTGGGAGATGATCCCGTGCATCCGAACCTCCGGCCGGACATGCTGCCGGAGCATGTCGATGGCATGGAAAAACAGGGTGGCCCCGTTCAGGGCGTTGCGCCCCTCCCAGGGTGCTCCCGCAGCGTGAGCCGCCCGTCCCGAAAAATGAAACTCCAGCGCGTCCATCGCCAGGGCCCGGTAACGGACATAGGTATCCTTGCCGCCGGAATGGATCATGAGGGCCAGGTCGACTTCGTCGAAAAGCCCGCCCTTCGCCATGGTGATCTTTGCCCCGTTTGTCTCCTCCGCAGGGGTTCCGGCGACCCAGAGGTCCCCGCCAAGTTCACCCATCACCCCCGACAAGCCGGCTCCCGCCAGGAGGCTCATGGCCCCGTGGACATTGTGGCCGCAGGCATGGCCGATCTCCGGCAGGGCATCGTATTCGGCCATCAGAACCACCCGGCCGTTGGCTCCCTTGTTGATCCGGCCGCGGTAGGCCGTCGGGATGCCATGGAAAGGGGTCTCCACTTCGAAACCCTTATGCCGCAGGAATCCTGCATGCTTTCGGCTGGTTTCGAACTCCTGTTCGGAAATTTCCGGGTTTTTCGCCAGGTCGTCGCTCAGGGCAATGGCTTCCGCCGCATGCCGATCAATGTCCTCGTTAACCCTTTCCAGGAGCTTTTCGTAATTTTGCACCGCAAACGCCTCCCTTTACCCGCTTTACGTCCCCGACCTCACCGCAGCAGGAGTCTCCCGGCGGGAACGGGTGCGATGACGCCGTTTTCCACCGCGACATGCCCGTTGACCACGACGGCTGCAATCCCCTCGGGCGGAAGCAGTTGATCTTCGAAGGTCGCCCGGTCCCTGATGTCGTCAGGGGAAAAAACAACGAGATCGGCAGGAGCCCCAACTTCGAGCCGTCCCACGGGCAGCCAGGCCATGTCTGCCGGGAGAGTCGTTGCATGGCGGACGGTTTCAGCCCAGGAAAGCCCCTCTTCCCTGAGCCAGCGCAACGCCCTCGGGAAAGCTCCGGCAGCCCTCGGGTGACCTTCCCCGTTATGGAGAACCCCGTCGGAAGCAACGGCACAGAGAGGATGCTTCAGGCAGGACCGGATCTCCCACTCGTTCATGACATGGGCAATGATGAGAGCCTGCGGGTCGTTTTTCCGCATGTCGTCGTAAATTTCGGGGGTCAGCCGTTTCCCCCGGTGCTTCCCGCTGGCTGCTTCCAGGCTCTCCAGCCCCTTCCCCCAGCGTTCTTCGAAACCGGGGTCAAACACGGTGGACCCGATAAAGGTGCAGAAAGCCGCGTAGGGATAACAGTCGAAGGTCACGTCCGCTCCCCGGCTGCGGGCATCCTCGATGAGTTCGATCGAGCGGGCCGTGAAACCGAAAGCCGTCATGCTTCCAAGGTGAGAGACTTGCACCCGGATCCCGAAACGCTCGGCAATTTCGATGACTTCGGCCACCGACTCCAGGCAATCGGGCCCGTCATGCCGGATATGGACGGACACGAAGCGTTCAGGGTGCTTCCCGAGCACCCGGCAAAGTGCCTCGATCTCCCTTGGACTCGTGTTCGGGGCGTATTCCAGGCCGAAGGAAAGCCCGAAGGCCCCGAGTTCCAGTTCATTCTCCAGCAATTTCTCCATCCGGGAGATCTCGCCTTCCGTGGCCGGCTGGTAGACATCGGCAATGCCCACTGCCTCCCTCAGGGCCCGATGGCCGGAAAGGTAGCCCAGGTTGAGCCACGGGGCTCTCCTCTTTTCCTTCACTCTTTCCAGGCTCGGTCCGGAACCACAGTTTCCCGCCAGCGCGGTGGTCACTCCCTGCAGGAGAAGGGCTCTCTGTATCGTTCCCGGGTCCTCCAGTTCCTCGTCGTGCATGTGGGTGTCGACGAACCCGGGGGAAACCAGCATGTCGAAAGCTTCCAGCACTTTTTCAGCGGCCGGTTCGGCCTTGCCGATGAAAGCAATTTTGTCTCCCGAAATCCCCAGGTTCAACCTCTCTTCAGTACCCTTTACCGGGTCGACCAAGACCCCGTCGCGGATCACCAGGTCAAGTTTCACGCTTCATTCCTCCCTCCGGAAAAGACGGCAGGGGGAATCGCTCCCCCCTGTCGTCCAACCCCTATTCAGGTAATGTTGGGCGGTGGGCCCTCTACTGCCAGCCGATCATGACCGAGACGGCGATGAAGATCATCTGGGCGAGGAAAATCAGTCCGAAGAAGGGAACGAAGTAGCGCCACCAGCGCTCGATGGGAACCTTCGCGATCCCGCAGATGACCGGAAGCAGGGTCGTCGGCCAGAGGATGTTGGAGAAACCGTCGCCGTACTGGAAGGCCAGGACCGCGGTCTGCCGTGAAATCCCGAGGAGGTCCGACAGGGGGGCCATGATCGGCATCGTCGTGGAAGCCTGTCCTGAACCGGACGGGATGAAGAAGTTGATCAGCGTCTGGACAACAAGCATGCCCTCTGCAGCAACCCAGCGCGGGAAAGCCGAGAGCGGCAGCGACATCCCGTAAACCACCGTGTCGATGATCTTTCCATCGCGCATGACAACGAGGATGGCACGACCGAGACCGATGACCAGGGCCCCGAAGACGATGTCCTTGCATCCTTCCACGAAGGTCAGCGCGATCTTGCTGGGAGTCCAGCCGGCCAGGAATCCGGAGATGACGCCCATGATCAGGAAAAGGCCGGCCAACTCGTCAAAGTACCAGCCTTTCTTGATGACGCCCCAGACAAGAAGTGCAACGGTGCCGACGACCCACCAGAGGATCAGCTTGTCCCGGGCACTGAAGCGCTTCGTCACCAGCTCGTTGTGGTCAAGAGCCAGTTTTCCCATATCCACGCCATACATGACGCTCTTGGTGGGATCCTTCTTGATCTTCGCAGCGTAGCGGAGGGTCCAAAGAACAGCCATCGTCACGAAGACGAACCAGCTGGCCATGCGGAGGGCCATGCCGGAAAAGAGCGGGAGTTCGGCAAACTTCTGGGCCAGGCCGACCGTAAACGGGTTCATGAAGGCCGCAGCAAAACCCATGGCGACTCCCAGTGAAACCATGCTCATCCCGACGATGGCATCGTAGCCCATGGCGATGGCCAAACCTACGAAAAGCGGGATGAAACCGAAGGTTTCCTCGAACATCCCGAAAATGGAACCCCCAAGGGCAAAAAGGTACATGAAGGTGGGTATGAGAATCACTTCCTTGCCCTTCAATACCCTCAGGAGCCACCCTATGAAGGAATGGAGCGCTCCCGTCTGGAGCACGATGTAGAAAGAGGCGTAGACGAAAAAGACAAAGAAGACGACTTCTGCCGCGTCAATGCTTCCTTTCTGCACGGCGATGAAGGTATCAAAAAAACCGAGCGGATTCGCTTCGACCTGGTGATAGGTCCCCGCCACGACGATGGTCTTGTTGGTCTTGGCATCCTTGACGCGGTCAAACTCACCGGCTGGCAGGAGATGGGTCCCGATGACGGCCAGGACGATCAGTGAGAAAAGCAGGACAAAAGTGTGCGGTACCTTGCTGAGGCGATTGCTGCTCATATGGATGCTCCTCCCCCTTTTGTGGAATCAGATCTTTTCCGGTTCGCAAAGTGATTCGGCCGAGTTCGCCGCCCGGCCGCAGCGCCTGCAAACAAAAAGCGGTTTCCCGACCAGTTTCTTGAATCCTTCCAGGTCCCGGTCGATGGAACCGCCTTCCGCGAGTGCACAGATGTGTCTTTCACGGCCTTCGCACGCCTTTCCGGTTCTTGCCATAAGTCACTCTCCTCCCTTTGAAAGGCTAAACTGGCAACTGTCAGAACATCTAGCTTAGTTTAGAAGAGGACCCGGCAAATTTCAAGGCAAATCAGGTTAACCCCAAGTGGAATTGGAAGCCCTGCACGATGAGCTAGAATGAGGAGCAGTGCCTGGAGGGGGATTCAAATTGCCAATTTCCCGAGACTGGAAACCGTTTTTCGCCGTCGCCGCCACTCTCCTCTTGTGGGCCTCGGCCTTCGCCGGGATCAAGGCCGGCCTTTCCGCCTATTCCCCCGGGCAACTGGCCCTTTTGCGCTTCCTGGTGGGATCGGCATCCATGGCCGTTCTTGCCAGGCTCAAGGGGTTCGGGCTCCCGGAGCGAAAGGACTTCCCCCGCATCCTGGCGGTCGGCTTCCTGGGGTTCACCGTCTACCATGTCTTCCTGAACTACGGGGAGCGGACCGTTTCTGCGGGAGCGGCAAGCCTGATCGTCTCCTTTACCCCCGTCATGACGGCCCTTTTGGCTTCTTTTTTCCTGCGGGAACGGCTTCGTTTCCTGGGCTGGGCGGGAATCGCGGTGAGCGTGTCCGGGGTTGCCCTCATTTCCTTCGGGGAGGGAGGGGCGGTCGCGCTTGACCCGGGCAGCCTACTGATCCTCCTTGCCTCGCTCGGCAGCAGCCTTTACAACGTCTTCCAGAAACCCCTCCTGAAGCGCTACGACCCTATCGCCTTCACCACCTATGCCATGACGGCGGGAACCCTTTTCATGCTCATCTTCCTGCCGGGACTTCCCGGGGCCATCGCCAGGGCACCCCTGGAAGCAACCCTTTCCGTTGCCTACCTTGGAGTGTTCCCGGGGGCCATCGCCTACAGCACCTGGACCTACGCGCTGTCGCGCATGCCGGCATCCCGCCTGGCCACGACGCTTTACATCGCCCCCGTCCTCGCAATCGCCATCGCCTGGCTGTGGATCGGGGAAATTCCCACAATCCTTTCCCTTATGGGCGGGGCCATCACTCTTGCGGGGGTCATCCTCACAAACACGAAAGGCAAATAAGAGCCGGGGGAATCCGTTTTCCGGATCCCCCCGGCTCTCGCCTTTCCTGATTGTCCCGCTTATTCCCTGATCATGACGAGCATCATCCTGAAGCGGGATTCCGTTTTCATGGAATGGGGAACGTTCGCCGGCATGACGAGCATCCGGCCCGCCTGGATCTTTTGCGAGACACCCCCCACCGTGAACTCCGCTTCGCCCTCGAGCCCGTAGACAAGGGCACTGTAGGGTGCCTTGTGCTCGCTCAGGGACTGCCCGGCATCGAAGGTGAAGAGAGTTGCGCTTCCCCCCTCACCGTCCAGGAGTGATCGGCTGACGATCCCTCCTTCCTGGAAATCAAGGATCTCAAACGGGGAGAATGCCTTCCCGGCAAAGCCGTTCCCGGAAGTGGTTTCACCGCCGCAATTTCCGCATTCGCATCCGCAACCCATGTTTATTCCTCCTATCCCAGGATCGCATTGAACCCGTTTCAATCACCCACATTATCATTCTCACGCGCTGCTTGTTTCCTAAGCGAACCGGTAAAGGATCGTTTCCTTCCCGAGAACCGCCCCGTGAATTCCCACCTTTGTCAGGGTGAGCGAAACCGATACATGGGCCCTCTCGATGGCAGACTGCACGAGCCTGACCAACCCCCCGCAACAGGGAACTTCCATGAAAACGACCTCCACCTTTTCGATTCCGTTCTCCGAGAGGATCGCACCTATCTTCTCCTCGTAGGAAGCGGCGTCGTCAAGCTTGGGACATCCCATGAGAAGAATCTTTCCTTCAAGGAAGCGGCCGTGGAAATCCGGGCAGGCAAAAGCGGTGCAATCTGCGGCCAGGACAAGGCTAGCCCCTTTGAGATACGGAGCGCCGACAGGGACGAGGGCAAGCTGCACCGGCCAGTTCTCAAGCCGCGACACGGCAGGGGCCATTTCCTTCCCTTCCGCCTTATCCGCCGCTTCTTCGCAAAGGTCAGGCAAGGGCACTTCCTTCATACTCCGGGCCATCGTTCCAGGACAGCCGCAAGGCAAGGATTTTTCCGAGGACTTATTTTCCTGGGTCTTGCGTACGGCTTCCTCGTCGTAGGCGTCGGCTTCCCTTCGTTCAATCGTGATCGCCCCCCTGGGACATCCGCCCAGGCAGTCCCCCAGGCCATCGCAATGACTTTCGCTGACCAGGCGGGCCTTGCCGTCCACGATGGCGATCGCGCCCTCGTGACAAGCCGTGGCGCACAGACCGCAACCGTCGCATTTTTCCTCGTCGATCCGGATGATGGGCCGAATGAATTTCTTCACATGGAACCCCCCTGTTTTTGCCGATCTATAATAGGTATACTGATACCGTAATTCCTTTTAATTGTCAAGCCGAAACTCTCGCCCCTTTGAATCAACCTGGCCTTGACTGATAATGGGAACCGCCTCCTGCGAGACAACCTTCCGGGAAAGGGGAAAAAGCCGTGGATTCGACTGCGAAGAGGCGCAGCTTTTGGAGCTGGGCCCTCTATGATGCGGGAAACTCGGCCTTCGCAACGACGGTCATGGCAGCGGTCCTGCCGGTCTATTACCGGGAAGTCGCGGCCCGGGGGCTTTCCATGACGTCAGCCCTGGCGTACTGGGGATACGCTTCGGCCGCGGCCCTCCTGCTCTCGGTCCTTTCCGCTCCCTTTTCCGGGGCGGTAGCCGACGTGCGAGGCTGGAAAAAGAAGGGGCTTGCGGCAGCAACCCTGATGGGCATCGCAGCCTCTGCCGGCTTGGCCTGGGTGCGGGAAGGGCAGTGGGGTTCCGCGCTCGTCCTCCTCGTCCTGGGAACAGTCGGCTTCTCCCTCTCCTCCGTCTTCTACGATTCCCTCCTGCCCCACATCGTTACACCCGCCGAGCTGGACCGGGCATCGAGTGCGGGTTACGCAATCGGCTATCTCGGGGGAGGAGTCCTCCTGGCAATCAACGTGGCCATGATTGTCTTCCTGCCCCCGGAGAGCGGGATGCGGCTCAGCTTTCTCACCGTGGCCGCCTGGTGGGCCGTTTTTACCGTGCCCGTCCTGGTCTTCGTACCCGAACCACCGCGGGAGACGGCCGGCCCTCCAGGATTCTCCAACGTCCTGACGCGCCCCTTCCGGACTCTCCGGTCACTCCGGCTTCATCGTGACGCATTCCTTTTCCTCGTTGCCTTCTGGCTTTTCAATGACGGCATCGGGACCGTCATCAAGCTGGGAGCCCTTTACGCCTCAGCCCTGGGAATCGGGAGGGCGCATCTCCTGGGTGCGTTGCTGGCCACACAGTTCGTCGCCATTCCCTGCGCTCTCGGCTTCGGGCGCCTGGCCGAAAAGATCGGGTCAAAACCCGCGATTTTCCTTGGTCTCGCTGGATACGTATGCCTGTCCGTCTGGGCCTTTTTCCTCGTTCACCCGTGGCAGTTCTGGGCCCTCGCCATTGGAATCGGTACGGTCCAGGGCGGAACCCAGGCCCTCAGCCGCAGCCTTTTCGGCTCCATGGTCCCCCCTGGCCGAAGCGCGGAGTTCTTCGCGTTTTACGACCTTTCCAGCAAGTTTTCAGGTGTTGCGGGGCCGGCCATTTTCGGGCTGATCCTCCAGGCGACCGGATCCCCCCGCTACGGGGCACTGGCCCTTTCCCTGTTTTTCATCGCCGGGATGGCCGTCCTTCGGCATGTGGACGTCGAGCGCGGCCGTTCGGCACTTTACGAGTAGATCCTCGAGGAGCAGGTCACTCCGGATACCGAACCGCGTCAGGGAAAAGTCGTATCGGGCCGGATCCTCGGGCGCGATGACGGCAAACCCCCTCGTGACCTCCACGGCGGCTTTCAGGTCGGCAGCCTTGCGATGGGTGAATCCGAGAACCCGCCCGATCCGATGCATGTGCGTGTCCAGGGGGATCACGAGCCTGGCCGGGTCGCATCGGTTCCAGCCTCCCGGGTCCACCGCGTCGGAGCGAACCATCCATTTCAGGAAAAGCCAATGGCGCTTGCATGCACTCCCATCGGACGGCCGGCAGACCAGGCTGTTCTTTCCCTGCACTCCCGAAGCCCGAGCCAGTTCCTGCATGAAAGCATCGAGAGCGGGGATGTAGGTTCCCCCGGGGCGGTCCCCGGAGAGGAAGGCGGACTCGAGCCCCCCGTGCGTGAGGCAAAGCATCCGGGCCCCCCAGAGAAGATTGGCAACGTCGCTCCCGGGAGTGAACCTGTGCCTGAAAGAAGAAAAATCCCGCTCGAGCTGCGAGCGGGATGATCGTTCAAGGGCAGAACGCGGGGAGGGACCCAGGTGGGCAAGGACCAACCGGACATTCCTCACGATCTGGTTCACGCGGCCATAGGCAAGACCCGATGCCACCAGCGCGGCAATCTCCCGGTCACGCGGGTCGGCAAACGGGAGGATACACTCGAGGGGATCCGGGGAGATCCATTCGGGGCGGTTGTAATCTGCGTAAATCCCCTCGAGCATTTCCAGGAGACAGTTACGCTCACCCGGCCAGGTTTCGCCGTCCGCTCCCTTCCCCATCAGCGGCATTCTGCGAGGACAGCCTCTGCGACCGTATGCCCCAGCTCCCTGGAGCGGTCCAGGTCACCCTGGGCCGGGACGTACTGGATCCGCAGCCCCTCGTGGACGCGCCGGACCTTCATCTCGTCAAGGGCCTCGTTCAACAGCCTGACCGCCTCCCCGCCCCAGCCGTAGGAACCGAAGGCGGCGCCAAGCCGCCCCGTGAAACGCAGCCCCTTCGCGTAACAGATCACGTCGGCCAGTCGCGGAAGCATCCCGTTGTTAAGGGTCGGTGATCCAAGCACGAGCCCCCTGGCATCCAGGAGCTCGGTCACCACGTCGCTCCGGTGCCAACCGTGCAGGTCCATCACCTGGACGGAAACCCCCTTCTCCAGGAGTCCCTGCCCGATCGCTTCGGCCATTTTCTCGGTACTGTGCCACATGGAATCGAAAACGACCAGGGCCTTATCCCGTGTTTTCTGGGCTCCCCAGTCTGCGTAAGCCGCCAGGATGCGACCCGGGTCCTTCCGCCAGATCACCCCGTGATCCGGTGCGATCATGTTGATGTTGAGCCCGAGTTTCCTGACCTGTTCCAGCAAGCCCAACACGAGCGGAGAGTAGGGGTTCAGGATGTTCGCGTAATACTTTCCCGCCTGGTGCATCAGCTCCCCCGCTTCCACCTCGTCGTCGAAGCGCTCGCTGGAAGCGTAGTGAGCACCGAAGGCGTCACTGGAAATCAGCAGGCCGTCCTCCTCCAGGAAGGAAAACATGCTGTCCGGCCAATGAAGCATTTTCGTCTCCAGGAAGGCCACGTTGCGCTTCCCCAGGTTCAGGCGATCCCCGCTCTTCACGACATGCACCGGCCAGTCCCGGTAGTGAAAATGGGCCTTGAGGGCTTTTTCGCAGGCCGGGGAAGCGAAAACCCTCTCGGGATGGACCGTCTCGATCAACCTTCCCAGGCTGCCGCTGTGATCCATTTCCGCGTGGTTGACGACGACCGTATCGATACGACCCGGATCGATGACCTGGCCGATTCGCCAGAGCATCTCCTCCGTATGGGTCGCCTTCACGGTGTCGAACAGGGTCACGTGATCGTCCACCACGAGGAAGGCATTGTAGGTGGACCCCAGTTCCGTGGAATACCCGTGGAAATCACGCAGGCCCCAATCGATGGCTCCGACCCAGTAAATCCCTGGCTTGACTTCGATTGCGCTGCCGCTCATCTTTTATACGACCTCCTTACTTGACCGCGTTCAGGTTGTACGTGGGCGCGGACTTCGGCGATTTTCCCTTTTTCACGAGGTGGTAGTTCGCGTAGGTCAGCGGACACCCCTGCTTCAGGCAGGAGGAGGACAGGACCTCTCCGAAAAAGACGCTGTGGGTGTAAACGTCGATGCGGTTGAAAACTTTCGCCTCGATCCAGGAAAGGGCATGGTCGAGAACAACGGGCGTCCCCCCTGGTGCCGCCATCCATCCGCAGGAGGCGAACTTGTCGATATCGCGTCCGCTCTTGAAGCCGAAATTCCCGATAAAGGTCATGGGGACTTCTTCCTCCAGGACCGTCACCGAGAATTTTCCACTCTTCCCAATGAGTTCCCAGGTCAGGTTCTCCTTGTTCAGGCAAACGGCCACCGTGTTCGGGGTTGCCGTCACCTGCATCACAGAGTTTGCGATCTGGCCGTTTTTTTTGCCCTCCCACTCCGTGCTGACGATGTACATGCCGTAGGTCAGGTTGAACAAGGCCTTGACGTCGATGGCGTTTTCGGTCTCCATGATCGATCCCCCTCGTTTTGGAATGCATTCCGTTTTGCCCGATTCAAAAGCGGGGAAAGGCCGCAGCCCGTCCCCGCAAGTGAAATCCCGGATGGACGGGATGCCTTATATCGTAACACCCGTAGGGAGTTTGAAGACCCTGGCCCCGAGTTCCCTGTCCATCATGAAGAGACCGTTCTTCGATTCCCCGACCATCTCCACCTTGGCCAGGAGTTCCTCAGCGTTGGCTTCTTCTTCGACCTGTTCCGTGACAAACCACTGGAGGGCAATTGCCCCGGCATGGTCTTTTTCTTCAATGGCCAGGTCCATCAGGTTGTGGATGCAGGAGGTGATGTGCTTCTCGTGCTCGAGAGTGTCCTTGAACGCCTCGAGCGGGGACGCCCATTCCGTCTTGGGGGCCTCGATGGCCAAGAGCTTGACCTCTCCGCCCCTCTCGACGATATGGTCAAAGAATATCTTGGCGTGAACGGCCTCTTCCTGGGCCTGGACCTTCATCCAGTTGGCAAACCCTTTCAGGTTCTGCCTCTCGAACCAGGCTGACATGGAAAGGTAAAGGTAGGAAGAGAAGGCTTCCTCGTTGATCTGCCTGTTGATCGCCTCGTTCATTTTTTCCTTCATCATCTGCAATCGACCTCCCTTGATTCGGGGCTTACTTGGCCCCGTTGTTTATAATGATTTTAGACTAAGGGTAGTTTAACTCGCTTGCCGTTCCCTGTCAAGGAAATCCCTCGCCGCCACAAGACCGCTGGCGGAGGCCTGCACGAGCCCACGAGTGACACCAGCCCCGTCGCCTGCCGCATAGAGGCCCTTGACGGAGGTCTGCAGTCCCTTGTCCAGGGAGAGGCGCAGGCTATAGAATTTCACCTCAACCCCGTAGAGCAGGGTGTGAGGCCCGTCGATCCCGGGCATGATGGCGTTCAAGGCCTTCAGCATCTCCAGGATGTCGGTGAGGTGGCGGTAGGGCAGGGCAAACGAAAGGTCTCCAGGTTCCGCCTGCTGCAGGGTCGGACGAACCAGTCCGCGCTCGATTCTCCCTGCGGTGGAACGCCTTCCCGCCTTCAGGTCACCCAGGCGCTGGACCAGCACGGTACCCCCAAGCATGTTCGCCAAGCGGGCGATTGCTCCCCCATAGCCGTTCGGGTCGCGGAACGGGTGGGTGAACTCCGTGCTCACGAGGATGGCGAAGTTCGTGTTCTGGGTCTTCCGGTCGCGGTTGCTGTGGCCGTTCACGATGACGAGGCCGGAGTCGCTCTGGTATTCCGTGACGACCTCCCCGTGAGGGCACATGCAGAAAGTCCTGACCCTGTCGTCGAAGGTGGGGGCATCGAAAATGGCCTTGACTTCGTAAAACTGCTCGGTCAGGTCATTGGCGATCTCGTCGGGGATCTCGACGCGAACCCCGATATCGACCGGCAGGGAGTCCACGGACAGCCCCAGGTCCGATGCCACGCGCTCCATCCAGGGGGCCCCTTCGCGACCCGGGGCCAGGAGCACCGCGGGAGCTTCGACCCGGGTGCCGTCCGCCAGGAGCACTCCCCTGACCTCTCCGTCTTGCACCAGGACGGACTGGATCTCCGTCCTCATTCTCACCTCGCACGAGGTTCCAAGTTCTTCGTAAAAGGAAGCGAGGACCTGCTTGGCCCTGTCCGTGCCCATGTGGCGGATACGGGCAGGAATGACCTGGAGGCCGGCAGCCCGGCCCCTCCTGATGACGTCAGCCGCAAAGACCGGATCCGGTTCATAGACGGGTGAATCGGCACCGAAATGGACGAAAGTCCGATCCACTTCCTCAATCAGGTCCAGGAGTCTCTCGCGCCCGACGCTCCGCTCAAGGTTCCCCCCGAATTCCGGCGTCAGGGTCAGCTTTCCGTCGCTGTAGGCCCCTGCCCCGCCCCACCCGGATATGATCGCGCACGGGTGGCAACGCACACAGTTTTCCGATGCCCCTGTCTTGATCGGGCATTTCCGGGCCGATATCGGCGAACCCTTGTCGAAAACGGCTACCTTTTTCCCTGCCCGTGAAAGCTCAAGAGCCGCGAAAAGGCCCGCAGGCCCTGCCCCGACAATGATGAAATCGAATTTTCCCACGTTATTCAATTCCCCTTTCACCCTACATTCCCATAATACCGCAAAAAAAGGGGCAGCGGGATTTCCCGCCGCCCCTCGCCAGGTTTCCTGTTTTGCCTTCCGCTTAGCGGGGCTGAACCCCGATACCCCGTTCCTCCGGCGTCCCGGGGATCAGGGTGTCCCAGAAGGCTGCACAGACGCCCGCTACCGCCATCGGGGTCTTGAGGATCGCCCAAAGGACCTGTCCCGGGATTCCGAACGCAAAGAAGGCCGCCTTTTGGCCGTCCACCCAGCCCGGAAGGCCGAGTGCCATCAGGAAGGCGAACCCGACGATGAGGACGTTCCTCTGGCTTCCCATGTCGGCCCTCATGAGGACCTGGATCCCCAGTGCCCCGATGATCCCGAAAAGGGCGATGTAGGCTCCTCCGATGATGGGGCTGGGAATCGTGGCGACAAGGGCCCCAAGCTTCCCGATCATGCTCATGATGATGAGCAGGACGGCGCCGGTGCGGACGACCCACCGTGAAGCCACTCCCGTCAGGCCGATCAGCCCGATGTTTTCCGTGTAGGAGGTCGTTCCCACTGCCCCAAAGAGACCGGCGAGCATGCAGTTGACCCCTTCGGCCCCGATGCCTCGGCTGATGGTGTCAGGGCTGGGATCAGGCAGGCCGGAAGCGTAGGAACAGGAATGGTAGTCACCGATGGACTCGATCATGACCGCGAAGAAACCGGCCAGGATGGCTCCGAACGTAAGCAGGCTGAACTTCGGGGCTCCCCAGGGCATGACCAGGGTCCGGAAGTCCCTGAACCAGGGTGCGGCGGCGATGCTTGCCAGGTTGATGTGGGCGGGATGACCCTGTGGGAATAGGCCTGCCACGGAAGCCGCCAGGCAGACCAGGTAGGCGAGGACGATGGCAGAGAGGATGGCGAAGATGTTGATGTACTTGTTCTTCAACACCAGGCTGAAGACGAAGATCCCGGCCACCACCAGCAGGGAAACCGGCCAGTAGTTCGCGGCGTTGAACTGGACCGCCACCGGGGCCAGCGAGAAACCGATCGCCATGATCGTCGGACCGATGACGATCGGCGTGATGACCTTGCGAATGTACCCCACGAGACGGGTGTAGCCGAGAATCGCGAGGACCAGCCCCCCCGAAATCAGGGCCCCGCCGACGTTTTGCATGACCACTGCCGGCCCCGCCGCCTTGAAGGTGCCGATGATCGTCATGATGGGGGGAATGAAGCTGAAGCTCGAGCCCTGGACGATCGGCAGGCCTGACCCCAGTTTCGGGTGGGTCTGGATCAGGGTCGCGACTCCCATCGCGAAGTAGACGCAGGAAATGAAAAAGCCGATCTGGACCGTATCCATGCCCATCGCGGGACCAAAGATCAGTGGCACCAGAGTGGTCGCCCCGAAAAGGGTGAGCACGTGCTGCAGCCCGGCCAGGACCATGATGGGAAAGGGGGGACGATCGTCGATACCGTAAACGACTTTGCGCAGAGCCATGATTAGGACACCTCCCGAGTTTTTTGCACCCGCTTGCATGAAATATATCACGGGGCAAACCGCCCCATCAAGTGACGCGGGTCCCGACATAGCCGGGATTTTCCGGGATGTGAAGCAGGAGTAAACTTGTGACGGGAGGGGATGTCCATGAGCCATTCGTTGCCCGAGATGGCCGCTCGTTGTGCCGACTTGATCGCAACCGCGGTACGCATCGTGCTCCTGAGCGGGGCCGGGATGTCGACAAGCGCTGGAATTCCGGACTTCCGGGGACCCGACGGACTCTATGCGAAACTGGGGATCGAGAATCCGGAACGGATCTTCGATATCGGTGTTTTCAAGGTCAATCCCGCCTTCTACTATGGATTCCACCGCGAGTTCCTTCGCCAGGTGGAGGCCGTGAAACCCACGTGGGCCCATCGCTTTTTTGCGCGTCTCGAAAAGACGGGCAGGATGTCGGGGATCGTGACGCAGAACATCGATGCCCTTCACCAGAGGGCGGGATCCGCCAAAGTCCTGGAGATCCACGGGAGCATCTGGCAAAGCCGCTGCACCAAGTGCGGGAAGAGCTACGGGTACCGGGAAAGTGCACTAAAGGTCGAGGCGGAAGGGATCCCCCTTTGCGACCGGTGCCAGTCGGTCATCAAGCCGGAAGTCGTCTTCTTCGGGGAGAACGTCATGCAGTTCGAAGCCTGCCAGGAGCTTGTCACGAGTGCAGACCTGCTTTTCGTCGTGGGGTCTTCCCTCGCCGTTACACCGGCAGCCTGGCTCCCATCCCTCTGCCCCGGAAACATCGTCGTCGTCAACAAGGGGGAAATCTCCAGGACCTGGCTGCCTTCATCCCGCGTCTCGCTTCATGTCGAGGAGGACATCGACGCCTTTTTCCAGTCCGTGGCGGCAAGGATGGGCCTGGACGTCCCCGCGGGCCTTTAGCCTGCCGGCGGCAGCACCCGGACCTCGAAAGCGCGCTTGAAGATCTTCCTGAAGCCTTCCTGCTGGGACTGGACCCCCCACAGCTCCATCTGGATGTCTCCCGATGCCCGGATTTCCAGGACGACCTTGCCGCCCTTGGCTGTCCTGAAGCGGGCTCCGGTCACCACGCCGGTGTGAGTCCGGTCCAGGTTTTCGGAGATCCGGACGAACATCGAGAGGACGCGGACGATTTGCCTGGAAGCCTTGTCCAGCGCCGCGAAATCCGGGTTGTCCTTGTCAGGCAATCGCTTCCTGTGGAACAGCGCGATGCAGGCGATGATCGCGATCTCGGTCTGGTTGAATCCCAAAAGTTCCGCGTTCCTGATGATGTAATGACTGTGGGCGTGGTGGTTGCTGAAGGAAATGAACATCCCGATGTCGTGGAGCAAAACGGCGTGTTCGAGCAATTCCCTTTCGGCGGAGCCATAGGAATGTAAACCAGCCTCACGGGCCGAGTCGAAAAGCCCCAGGGTCAGTCGGCTCGTCGTTTTGGCATGCTCCTCGTCCAGGCCGAAGGTCCTTCCGAGCCGCAAGACGCTCTTCTGGCGTACGGTCATTCCTGAAAGCAGGGGGAAATTTTCGGGGCGGGAAAGATAGTCCACGAGGAGCCCGTCCCTAAGCCCCCGGTCACTCACCCGGAGATCCTTCAGCCCAAGCAGGTCCATCAGCGTTTCGATGACGGCCGCTCCTGCGACAAGGATGTCCGCACGCTCCGGGTTGATGCCGGGAAGCCGCCTCCTCTCCTCCAGGGGAAGGGCACAGAGGGTTTCAACGACCCTTCTCAGGGCTTCCCTGCCGAGGCGCTTTTCCTCCGTGGCCCCTTTCAGCTTCATCTCGTGGGCGATCTCGGCCAGGTTCATGATCGTTCCCGAACTGCCCAGGGCCATGTCGATCTTGTGCTCCCGCACCCTCTGGGAGGTCCGGATTGCCGCATTTTTCACGTACTGGCAGATCAGTGCATACCGGGAAGAGGAAACTGGCCCTTTCTCGTCGGGGAGGAAAAACATCTGGGTCAGGCGGATCGCCCCGAGCTTCAGGGTGTCCAGGTAGGCGTGTTCCGCCTGGTTGCCGACGATCACTTCCGTGCTGCCCCCTCCGATATCGATGAAGGCCGCGTTTTTGGATCCCATGTGGACGCCGCTCGAGACCCCCAGGTAGATAAGGCGGGCTTCCTCGCGGCCGGAGATGACGCGCACCTCCAACCCGGCCTCCTTTTCGAGGCGGGCAAGGAATTTCCCCTGGTTTTCCGCATCCCGGGTCGCCGACGTGGCGACGGCAACGATATCCTCCGCCCCGTAGGCCTGGGCAAGGTCATTGAACTTCCTGCAGACCAGCACGGCCCGGTCCATGGCTTCCGGTTGGAGAAGCTGTTCCTGGAACTCTCCCTCCCCCAGGCGGACCACTTCCCGCTGCTGGTTGAGCACGGTGTAGACCCCTCCCGGGTCCACCCTGACGACCAAAAGCCGGACGGAATTCGTTCCCATGTCGAGGAAGGCGGCAACCTTCCCCCTGGATGGCTTCAGGCTTGTTTCCATGTGATCTTCAGCTCTCTTCCGTAGGTTTCCTCGAACAGGTCCTTCTTTCGGTCGGTCGAAACCCTTTCCCACAAGGCCGGGGAGGAGACCCTGCACTCCAGGAGGACTTTACGGGGCTCCAGCCGGCCCCTGATCTCCCTTACCACAGAACCGTGGCTTGCGTCCATCCCGTCTGCCAGCCGGAGTAGCGACGCCAGCTTGCGCACCACGACCCTGTCGGGTTCGGAGAGGGTTTCGAAATGGGCATGGCTGCTTTTTGGCAGGCTCCCCCGGTGGTAGCGGGCAATGGACCCGATGATCTGCCTTTCCCTCCGGTCGAAGGCTAGAATCGGCGACTCCCGGATCAGCCGCATCGAAGCCTTGTGGTGACCCTGGCCCCCCTCGACCCACCCGATATCGTGAAGCAGCGACGCGCTCTGCAGCCAGGAACGCTCGAACTCACCCAGCCCATGCAGGGGCTGCATGAGATCGAACAGCCTGAGAGCCACCCGCTCCACCTGGCGCGAGTGGTCTTCCTCGTCCCGGCAGATTTTCACGAGCCTCATGACCGATTCAAGCGGGCTCTCCCCGCCTCCGCAACTCGGCTCTTCGGATCCCGGCGCCGGCTCGTCCCCCTCGAGGACATCCTTCAGGCTCAACCCCCTCAAAAGCATCTGGGCGAAGGATTCCGGGAGCCTGCGGCGGCGGGCCTCTTCCACCGCTCTTTCAACATCGTAATCCACGCGGTAGTGCCGAACCCGGAAGACCCCCCGGCGAAGGCTGAGAGTCGCGTAACTGGCTCGCGAGTCCCCGTCGTCCGGGCGTCCCACCGACCCCGGGTTGATGAACCAGGTGCATTTTGCGCGGATAACGAAGGGAACGTGGGAATGGCCGCAAACAACGACATCCGCGCCTGCAGCATCCGCCAGGGCCTCGAAGCGGTCGCGCGGGGTCCCGGAAGAGAGATGCTCGTTTGCCGAAAGAGGCGAGGCGTGAACGAGCAGGACCTTCTTTCCCTCCACCTCTACCCTTCTCTGTTCCGGCAGTTCCGCAAGCCACTTCCGGTTTTCCTTCGACAGGTTTTCGTAAGCCCAGTTGAACGCCATCCACTTTTCGGGCATCAGGCTTTGCTGCCAATCGGCCCGCCTTTTCCTGACCTCGAGGACTTTCCGGTCGTAATTCCCCAGGATGTTCAGGGCACAACCCCGAAGGACCCCGACGGTCTCGTCCGGGAACGCGCCGTACCCGAGGCAGTCGCCCGCGTTCCAGAAGGCCTCGCACCCCCTGTCGTGCGCATGCTCCATCACGGCCTCGAGGGCGGGCAGGTTTGCGTGGACGTCGGAAAGCAGTGCAACCTTCAAGGCAGGTCTCTTCCCAGGCCAGCCAGGAGGCCCGCCCATCCCGGGGCTTTCCTCGATTTTTCCCAGAAGGCCCTGAAGGCCTCGAACTTTTCCTCTCTCCTGGCCCGGTAAGCCTCCTGGAGGAAAACGATACCGGGACGCAGCCGGGCAAAAGCCCTTCCGTGCCCAAAATGGCGGAAGGTCCGGCACTTTTCCTTCTCGAGGAAGACCGGGAGCCATGCCGACCAGACGTCACAGTCGTGGATCTCCCCCAGAAGGTCCTGCATCTCTTTCAGCTTTTCAAGGAAAAGGGCCGCTTCCCCCCCAAGGACGGGCCGGAACAATTCGAGGGTGTAGCGAAGCCGCTTCCCCGCAATCCGCATGGCATGGAGTTCCTCCACCCTCTCTGGGTGCCCGGCGACCGAGTCGAAGGCCTCGAGCTCCGCGAGCCGACGGGTGAGCAGCCTGAGGGCGACATCCCGGACGATCGGCCCGGTTTCTGCCGGATAGGCAAGCCTCATCTCAACGGAAAGCTCGCGAAGTGCCTCGGGCAGTTCGCTTTTGAGGGGACCTCCTTCCATCCGGTCGAGGGCTTCGAGAACTTTTTCCTGGAGTTTTTCCCGCTTTTGGGACAGGCGAAGGAGCAGCCGCTCGATCCCCGGCTTGAGGCGTGCGTCCTCAAGCCCCGCAAGCCAGCCTGCGATGGAATCCGCCTGCACGTCCGCATCCCTGGCCTCTCCCAGCGCCCTCCCCACCCTGCGGGCCTCCTTCTCCCACCGTTTCGCCTCCGACGCGGGAAAACAGCCCGGGAAAAGGGGAAGGGCATTCCGGAACCTTCGCGAGGCGACCCTCATGCGGTGGAGGCATTCCGGGTCCTTGTTCCCGCGTACCCCGGGGATCTCGTCCAGGAGGGCCCACGCTCGCTTCTCAAGCGCCTCCGAGGCGAACAGGCAAACAGCGGGTTCCGGGGGCAGGGTGCCGCCGTCAGGAATCATTCCAGCTCCCCCTCCTCTCGATCATCTCCTGCTGGGCGTTAAGTGGACTTCCGCCGGGTTTCGGGCACACCCGGGAGTAGGTCCCGTCCGGAAGGAGCACACGGGCCTTTGCCGTGTCCTGCATATGGACCTCCAGGATCGTGTCCCTTAGGGCGGAGGCCAGGCCCGGATCGCACACGGGGAAGAGAATTTCCACCCGACGTTCCAGGTTGCGGGGCATCAGGTCGGCGCTTCCCAGGAGGATTTCCCCGGCACCCCCGTTGCGGAACCAGAAAATTCTCGGGTGCTCAAGGAACCTCCCCACGATGGAGGTGACCCGTATGTTCTCGCTGAGGCCCTTTACGCCGGGCCTGAGGCAGCAGATCCCCCGCACCTGGAGGTCGATCCTGACTCCCTTCTGCGAAGCCCTGTAAAGCGCCTGGATACATTCCTTGTCGACGAGGGCGTTGAGCTTGAAGAGGAGGGTCCCGCCCCCCTCCTTCTCGTGCAGGGCAACCTCCCTCTCGATCCTTGAGATGATTCCTGCGCGCATGTTCACCGGGGCAACCAGCAGCTTTTTGTAATCCTCTTTCATTGAATAGCCCGAGATCGCGTTGAACACGTCGACGACGTCCTCCCCGATATCGGGGTCACAGGTGAACAGTCCCAGGTCGGTGTACTGTCGTGCAGTCAACGCGTTGTAGTTCCCCGTGCCGAGGTGCACGTAGCGCCGTATCCCCTCGCTTTCCCTACGCACCACAAGGGTAGCCTTCGCATGGCACTTCAGTCCCAGGACCCCGTAGACGACGTGGACGCCGGCGCGCTCCAGTTCGCGGGCCCACTGGATATTGTTTTCTTCGTCGAAGCGAGCCTTCAGCTCGACCATCGCCATGACCTGCTTCCCGGACTCCCGGGCCTCCAGCAGGGCTTCGACCACGGGGGAGTTCCTTCCCACGCGGTACATCGTCTGCTTGATGGCCAGCACGTCCGGGTCCTTGGCAGCCTCCGTTATGAAATCCACCACGGGCTTGAAACTGTCATAAGGGTGAAAGAGCAGGATGTCCCTCGCCCTGATCGCGGAAAAGAGATCCTGCCCTTTTCTCAGGGGAGCCGGAAGAGCGGGCGCAAAAGGAACCTCCTTCTGGCCGGGCCTGTCGAGGGCGGCCAATTCCATGAGATCCCCCATCCCGAGGGGCCCTTCCACCGAATAGATCTGGCAGGGGCCCACCCGCAGGTTTTCGATGAGAACCCGCTTCACGGTCGCCGGCATGGTTTTGTCGAAAGCCAGGCAAACCGGCATCCCAAACTGCCGCTGCTCCACGTTTTCTTCCATCACCGTAAGGAGATCGGGAGCCTCGTCATCCTCTATTTCGAGATCCGCATCCCGGATCACCCGGAAAGGGTGTGCCGAGACCACCGGAATCCCCGGGAAGAGAAGGTCCAGGTTCGCCGCCACGACGTCTTCTATCCAGACGAAGTCGCTGTTCCTGGGATCCTTCATCCCCAGGCGATCGTAACGGTTCGCCTTCCCTTCGTCAGGCACCCTCAGCAGCCTGGGGAAAAGTGTCGGGATCTTCACCCTTGCGAGGCGAACAGAGCCCTTCGGCCCTTTCAGCGTGACCGCCAGGTTCAGGCTGAGGTTCGAGATGTGGGGGAAGGGATGCCCGGCGTCAAAAGCCAGGGGAGTCAGGGCGGGGAATATTTCCTCCCTGAAATAGGCCCTCAGCTGTTTTTTCGGCCCCTCCTTCAGTTCGTCGTAATGGTGGATCCGGATACCTTCCGCGGAAAGCCGCGGGAGGATGTCCATCTTCCAGGCCTCGAGCTGCTGAGCCAGGAGGGGTTTCAGCTTTTTCCTGACCAGGACGAGCTGTTCGGTCGGGGTCATCCTGTCGGGGGGCGCCTCGAGGACACCGAGGCTGAGCTGCCGCAAAAGCCCGGCGACCCGGATCATGAAGAACTCGTCCAGGTTCGTCGAGAAGATCGCCATGAACTTGACTCTTTCCAGCAATGGCACGGAAGGATCCATGGCCTCCTCGAGGACCCTGCGGTTGAACTCGATCCAGTTCAGCTCCCGGTTGAAATAAAGGCTGGGGTCTTCAAAACCCTCATCCAGCCTGACGGGGACAGGATACGGTTTTTCGTCCGCCGGTTGCGGGAGAAATACCGGCTGGAGGATTTTCTTTCCCTTTCCCCTCGTCCTGGCTCCCTTGGGTTCCTTCATGAGCGTCAATTCCTCCCGTTTTCCCAGGCCTTGCCATTTCGCAGGACTTCGCTGAAGAACGCCACTGCGTCTTCGCCGAACAGGAAGAAGGCGACCTCACGCAACATCGAATCCGGATGGGCCCCGAGGTAATCGTGAACCTCTCCCAGCATTGCGCGAGCGCAATCCGGTACCGGGAATCCCCCGACACCGGTTCCCAGCGCAGGGAAGGCAATTCGCCCCGCCCCGATCTCCTCCGCCTTGAAAAGGGCGTTCCGGGTTGCCAGGCGGATGAAAGATTCGCTCGTCACGAGATCCTGGGCCATTACAGCGGCATGCAGGACGAAACGGACGCCAAGGCGCCCGGCCCCGGTGACCCGAATCTCCCCCGGGAGGGCCGGCCCTCCTGCCATGGCTTCCGATTCGATGGCCTCGCCGCCTTTTCTCTTGATCGCCCCCGCTACGCCCGAACCCATCCAGAACTCGTTGTTCGCGGCATTCACCACGGCATCCCCGTCATAGAGGGTGATATCCCCCTTTATGATGACGATTCGCGTCCGACCCCAGAGCCTCTCTTTTTCCATCTTTCGGGGCACCCCCTGCCGGAAGGAATTCGTTCTCCCCCAATATTATTCTATTTCATGCACCCATTAGCAGAATATCATGGCAATCGAAAAAGGGGGAGGCGGCCGGCTATTCACTCCGGCTGCCTCCCCCTGGTAAATCCCCGGAAGCAAATCTTCGGCCTAGTAGGCCCTGGCAAAGATGGCGAGCTTCGCGTCTTCCTTTCCCGTGAAGAAACAGGTCCCGGTGCGCTTGTCCGAAAGCGGGAAGCACCGGACGGTCGCACCCGTGGCCTCCTTGATCGCCTTTTCGTCCGAACGGTCTCCGCCGAAGTAGGCGGTGATGAATCCCCCGCCGTCCTCCAGCAGGGTTTTCATCTCCTCGAAGGAAGAAGCATGCCGGGTGTTGGCATCACGGAAGGATGCAGCCTTCTCGAAAAGGGCCTTCTGGATGGTTTCGAGGAGCGCAGGTATCTCGGTTGCAACCGACTCCCACGAAATTTCTGCCTTCTCCGCAGTGTCTCGCCGGACGGCCCGCACCTTTCCGGCCTCCATCTCGCGCTCGCCCAGCTCAAGGCGAAGCGGGACGCCTTTCTGGAGGTGACGGAAGAACCTGTCCCCCGGCCGAAGATGGAAGTCCGTGTCGACCTGGACCGCCATCGGGCCGAGGACCCGGTTGAGGGCGGAGGCTATTTCCCGTGCCCTCGGAAGGATTTCCTTTTCAAGCTTTTCCGCGTCGGTGGAGATCGGCAGGATCACGGCCTTGACGGGCGCGAGGCGAGGCGGAAGGATGAGCCCGTCGTCGTCGGAATGGGCCATGACCACGGCCCCGATCATGCGCGTCGAGGTTCCCCAGCTCGTCGTCCAGGCGAACTCCAGTTCCCCGCCCTGGTTCTGGAACTTGATGTCGAAGGCACGTGCGAAGTTCTGGCCGAGGAAATGGCTCGTTCCGGCCTGCAGGGCCTTCCTGTCGCTCATCATGGCCTCGCAGGTGTAGGTGTTGTCGGCGCCCGGGAACCGCTCCCCTTCGGATTTCTCCCCCGAGACCACCGGCAGGGCAAGGATCTCCTCCATGAAAACCCGGTAAACCTCGAGCATCTTCAGGGTTTCCTCCATCGCTTCGGCTCTCGAGGCATGAGCTGTGTGCCCCTCCTGCCAGAGGAATTCCGAGGTCCTGAGGAAAAGGCGTGGGCGCATCTCCCACCGCATGACGTTGCACCACTGGTTGATCAGCAGGGGCAAGTCCCTCCAGGACTGGACCCACTTGCTGTACATGTAGCCGATGACCGTCTCGGAAGTCGGCCGGATCACGAGGGGTTCCTCGAGCTCCTCCCCTCCGGCGTGCGTCACCACTGCGCATTCCGGGGCAAACCCCTCGACGTGCTCCTTCTCCTTCTCGAGGAAGGAATTCGGGATCAGGAGGGGGAAGTAGGCGTTGACGTGGCCGGTTTCCTTGAAACGCCGGTCCATCTCGGACATGATCGATTCCCAGACGGCGTAACCGTTGGGCCGGATTATCATGCACCCCCTGACGGGAGCGTAGTCGGCCAGTTCTGCGGCCTTGATCACATCCAGGTACCACTGAGAATAGTCCTTATCCTTCGGCGTGATGTTCCGTGCCATGAAGACCCCTCCAATCGTCGTTCCCCCAGCCAGGGGAACGAGTGACATTTTAGCCTCAATACGGCGGAATGGGCAAGATGCCGCAGTTTATTACGGAAGCGGATCCCTCACGGGGAGCGGGCGGCCCAGGGAGAAGCCCCATCGCACCTCGCTTTCGTCGTTGTAAAGAAGGAAAAGAGTCCCCCCCAGGAAATTGTTCGGGAAGGAAAGGGAGATCCCCGCTTCCCAGTGGTTTTCCTGGGCCGACCACCCCGAATCGAAGGTTTTCCCCAGGGCACCGAAGAGGTCGACGTTCATGGACCCCCACCAACTACGCTCAAGAACTCTGCGCAGCACCACCCGAATCCAGGCTGCGCCGTCTGCCAGGACGGGGTTGTCCCCAAAACCCAGGAGGTCGTCGCTGCCCCCTAGCCAAGCCGCAGTGGCAGGATTGGATGCGTCGCCAACCTCAACTCCCCCTGAGAGGAGGATCCTCCACTCGGGAGAAAACGACCAGGCCCCGAGGCCTTCCGTCCTCACCAGGAGGGATTCCGCATCTCGCCACCAGGCCCTGAGCCTCCACCTGGCGCCCCCCGTGGGATCGAGGGGATCGTCCAGCCCTTCGTAGGCTACGTAGAAGGCCGGTCCCCAGGCAAAACCGCTCTCCACTCCCGGGGAACCTTCGAGCTGTTCCAGAATGCCGCCCCAACCGAACCGCCAATCACCCTGCCCCCTGTTCCGGTAAAAGGTCAGGCCGTATCGCTCCCAGTCTGCCTCTGGGGCATTTGCCGGGGAAACCTCCCGGTGCCTGGCAGAGAGAATCGCCTCCCACCGGGCATTCCTGCGCGAGGGGGTCAGGTAGCGGGCCGAAACGCCCCAGTCCTCGGCCAGGGTCAGTCCCAGCCAGAGCAGGTCACCGTCTGCGGAAAGGTCCCGCCGGACGGCTTGCAGGGTCAGGCCTCTTTCAGCAGGCGAAATGTTCGTGGTAAAACCACCGAGTTCGACTTCGTAGGGAGCCCTCTTCTGGATGTTGAAAACGACAGCCGTCCCGGATTCCCTTTCCTCCATGGTGACGTCCACGGTGGAGAAATCGCCCTCCTCCCGGAGACGGTCAGTGGTTTCCTGGATAGCGGCGGGATCCGGGGGGGCTCCCAGCCACGATGCCGTCCCCCTCAGCAATTCCTGCTTGCGGGGAGCCGAAATTCCCACAGCCTCGATTGAACTGACGATCGAGTGGGTCGGTCCTGCCCGCCTTGGGGGGGGAGACTTCGATGCCAGGGTAAAGAGTACCGGCAGGGCCTCTCGAGCCGCGATTCGCCCCCTGTCGGCCACTGCCCCGACAGAAGAGGCGGAAAGGAGTGCCACTCCCTTCGTGTCGGGGTGGATCACGAAATCGGCGCCCGCCAGTTCCCTGGCGACGTTCTGCCCGGTCATGAAGGTCGTCATTTGCTCGATGACATCCACCACCGAGCGAATTTCCTCGCGCCTTTTCAGCCCGCTCGAAACATCCACCGCCACCACGGGATAACCCGGGAAGAGGAACCGGGCCGCGGATACCGGGACGTTGGCCACGAGGCCCCCGTCCACGAGGAGCCGCCCTTCGTAGGTCCATGGGTCAAAAATTCCCGGGATGGCCATGGACGCCCTCATCGCTCCCGCCAGGCTGCCCTGCTTCAGCACAACCATCCCCCCCGTCTCGAGGTCCGTGGCAACCGCCGCGAAGGGAATGGGCAACTCGAGGAAATTGCCCGTTTTCGAGTTCCCTGTCAGGCTTGAGAGCTTATTGAAGACGCGGATTCCAGGCAATCCCCCGAGGGGACCCGAAAGATGCCGGTCCTTCCCGAATTCCAGCTTTACCAGGGGTTGTCCCCCAAGGGTTCCTTCCTCTCCCTGGGGAAGAAGGGAAGGTTGCGTGTTGTCGCCGAAAAGGGACGAGAGGTCGAGTTCCCGGACGATGGCTTCGATCTCCTTCGGCGTGTAGCCGTAAGCCGAAAGGCCCCCGATGATGGAGCCCATGCTTGTGCCCACGATGCCTGCCACGGGAATTCCCGCTTCCCGGATGACGTCCAGGACGCCGATATGGGAAAGCCCCTTCATGCCGCCTCCCGAAAGGGCCAGGACGATCGCCCCTTTTTCCGGTGGGATGCCGGGAGCTGCAACAGCGGGGGCAAGGGGAAGGAAAACGGGAATGACAAGGACAAGGCACAGGCAAAAGACGAATGTTCGCTTCACGGACAACCCTCCCGGATAAGAAGCGTGGATGAAACGGGGAAAATCCTTGCTATCTTACCCCATGCCGGTCGCAAAACTTAGGGTATAATGGCAGCGGAACAGTTAATTATTCATTTCGTGAGAGAAAGGGGAGGAAAAAGGATGTCGGAAGACAGGAAGAAAGTGCCGCTTATCTGGAAAATCGCCATCGGTTTCGTCCTCGGCATTGTCGCGGGGGCGGTCCTCAAGGACAAGGCGCAGGTCCTGGCCCCCATCGGAAAGATCTTCATCACCCTGCTGAAAATGCTCATCGTGCCCCTGGTCTTTTCCAGCCTGGTCGTCGGTACGGCTTCCCTCGGAGATCCCCGTAAACTCGGGCGCATCGGGGCCAAGACGATAGGCCTTTACCTCGTCACAACCGCCGTCGCCATCGTGATCGGCCTCGTGCTGGGGAACGTCCTCCAGCCGGGCAGCGGCATGGCCCTTTCGGTCGACACCTCGGGTTTCAAGGCCCCGGTCCCCCCATCGATCATCGACGTCCTCCTGGGGATCTTCCCGGATAACATCGCGAAATCCCTCACCGAGGCGAACATGCTGCAGATCATCGTCTTCGCGCTGTTCTTCGGTGTTTCCGCAGTTCTCGCAGGGGAAAAAGGGAAACCCGTCATCGCCTTCATGGACTCCGTGGCCGAGGCCATGTACAAGCTGACCGGAATCGTGATGGCCTTCGCCCCCTACGGCGTCTTCGCCCTCATCGCGACGACGGTGGCCAAGTACGGGCTGTCCGTCCTGGCCCCGTTCGCCAAGGTCATCCTGGCCGTCTACCTGGGCTGCTTCCTCCATGCGCTCCTGGTCTACTCGGGACTCATCATGCTCGTCGTCAAGAAATCGCCCCTGTGGTTCTTCTCCGGGGTCAAGGAATCGACGCTGACCGCCTTCGTTACCCGCTCCAGCTCCGCAACCCTGCCGGTGACCATGCGGGTGGCCCAGGAAAACCTCGGGGTTTCCGAGGGAATATCCTCTTTCGTCCTCCCCCTGGGAGCCACGATCAACATGGACGGAACAGCACTCTACCAGGGGGTTTGCGCCCTCTTCATCGCCCAGGCGTACGGCCTCCCCCTCTCGATGGGCGCACAGGTCGGCATTATCCTGACGGCGACCCTGGCCTCCATCGGGACCGCCGGGGTGCCGGGAGCGGGGCTCATCATGCTGACGCTGGTCCTGACGGCTGTCGGGCTGCCGATCGAGGGTGTCGCCCTCGTGGCGGGCATCGATGCCGTCCTCGACATGGCCAGGACTGCGATCAACGTTACGGGTGACAGCTGCGTCGCTGCTGTGGTGGCGAAAACGGAAGGGGAGTTGCGGGACGTTGAACACACCGCGTAAGCTCCTCGGCGTGCTGGGAGGGATGGGGCCCGCAGCGGGAGCGGAATTCCTTCGGCTGCTGACGGTCCTTTCCCCTGCAACCCGCGACCAGGACCACGTTCCCGTTGTCCTCTTATCCGACCCCCAAGTCCCGGATCGCACGGAAGCCCTTCTTGGCCGCGGGGAGGACCCGACCCCCCGGCTTCGGGAGGATCTCCTGAAACTGGCCTCGTGGGGGGCGAAGCTCCTGGCGGTCCCCTGCAACACGGCCCACGCGTTTATCGACCGATTCGTGGACGAACTCCCCGTTCCCCTCGTTCACATCGTCGAGGAAACACTGGCCGATGCCATGGCAAAAAACCCCTCGGGCGGATGGCTCGTCGCCACCGAGGGAACACTTGCAAGCGGCATCTACCAGGATCGGGCCCTGAGAAGGGGTTTTACGCTGCACCTTCCGTCACCGGGGGAGCAGGCCGAGGTGAACGAAGTGATCCGCCTGGTCAAGGCCAACCGGCCGGATGAAGCCGGCTCTCGCTTCCGTGCCGTTGCGGAAGCGCTTTGGGAAAGAACGGCGGTTCCCATCCTGACCGCCTGCACCGAAACACCCCTCGCCTACCAGGCCGCAGGCCTTCCCAGGGAGATGACGGTTTCAAGCCTGGAAGCCCTGGCAAGGGGATCCTTGAGGGAACTGCAACTGCCATGAAAAGAGGCGGGGGATGCCACCGCACCCCCCGCCTCTTTTCTTCCCCTTTAAGGCTTAGTCCTTGCCCTTGCGGCCCAGCGATTCCTCGATCGCCGCCTTCAGGTCCTTCCATTCCGGGACTCCCCGGAATGCGATTTTCCCGTCCAGTATCCAGGCCGGCTCCGTGGGCTTGACCCCGTAGCGGAGCACGTCGAGCAGGAAGAACATGTTCCTCGGGTCGATCAGGTCAAGCTCAACCCTGGACCCGAACTCCCTGGACACTTCCCGGGCGAGGGCCGCCACTTGCGTCGCCAGCGGAAGGGTAAGGAAGGTTTCCTTCTCTGCCTGCATCGCGTTGAAATCCATGGTCATGCAGGACGAAGAAGATGACGGGCGCTCCACGAAAACTTTCAGCCTTGTCGTTTTCATTGGGAATCCCCCCTGCCAATAATCTATTCACCCTGTTATTGAATCACATTCCTGCCTTTTTTTCACCCTGCGCAAGGAATCGCCGGGCAAGAACCCAGGCTGCTAGGTCATCGATCGGGCGTGGGGGGACCCTGAGGCTTTCCGGGAGGAACCTGGCCAATCCTTTAGGAGGGTGCAGGAACCAGTAGAGAGGCCGGGCCTCGAGAGTGGTATTGGCTTCGTCGAAAAGGATGAAGGCCCTTTTTCTCGAGACGAGGATCCCGGCAAGTCCCTGCCGTGCCGTCCCGTTTCCCAGCAGGATGACTCCCGGAGAATCCAGCCGCTCGATCCTCACGGGACTTTCCCGGGTGAACGAAGACACGCCTTCCAGGTTGCCGGCCAGGAGAAAGCCAACCAGTTCCTCGGCCCGGGCGCTGGGGATGATTCCACTGGCCAAAAGCGATCCGTCAGGAGCGACGAAGGCCCACCCGAACTTGTCCCTTCCAGGATCGAGACCCAGGATCACTGCCATCGTCTCAATCCCCCACCGTACTCGCCCATCTCGGGTAAAGCCACATCCATTGCCCGGGGAAACGGGCAATCCATTCCCCCAGCACATCGTTGCAGACCTTGACCGCCGCCTTGACCGCTTCCTCCCCGCCGTCCCCCGCGGGGAGTTCAAGCGCCGGGAGGAAAGTCAGGTCGTAGCTGAACCCGTCCTCCCTGCGGATGCAAAAAACCGGGACGATGGGAGTCCCCAGTTTCCAGCTCATCTTGACAGGACCGTACGGAGTGCTTGCGGGCCGCCCCATGAACGGGACGATCACGCCCTTCCGCTTCGCATCCTGGTCCAGGAGAACCGCAAGGGCTTTCCCCCCCTGGAGGCAACGCAGGGCCCCCTTCAGGTCAAGCCCCTTGCCGATGGTCGTGACTCCCCCGGAAGCCCGGAGTGAGAACAAAAGGTCCGTAACCCGGGGATCACGCTGCTCCGCGCCGATCGCTTCCACGGGGATTCCCATTCGCGTGACCCTTGAAGCGGCGAGTTCCCAGTTGCCCAGGTGCGCGCTGAGGAGGATGACCCCCTTGCCCCTGCCGTAGGCTTCCCGAAGGTTTTCTTCCCCGTGGATCGTGAACAGGTCCTTTATCAGGCCTCCGAGGACCTCCATGCGAAGGATCTCCGCGGCGCAGCGCCCATGATTCTTGTAGGACTCGCGGACGATTCGCCTGGCTTCGCTCACCCCAACCCCGAGGACACGGACACAGCGCCGTTCCGCCGCGTCAACCTTTTTCCAGCTAATTAGCCAGGCGAGAAGGCCCAGTGCCGCACCCAGGCGGACTGCACCCTGATGGGGCAGCCTCCTTGCCAGCGCCCCGAAAGCCCTTATTGCCATCCAGGCCCCCTGCTGCCTTTTCAAGAACGGGCGACCTCTTCCTGCTCCCTGAGCAGCCGGAGTACGGCGGCATCCACGGCTGCCATCCCGTGGCGGCTTATCTCGGCCACGGCATGTGCCGTCTCCTTCAGGCCAGGCATGATCACTCCCTGCCTGTCGGACACGCCCCATCCTTCGAGGGCCAAGCGGGCCGAAAGGTAGGCCTCTCCGGCACCTGCCGAGACCTTCAGGGCGCACGATCCCTTCGCTCCGTCGCACAGGACGCCGAGAAGGGAGGAAACGAGTGAGGCGACGGCCCTTTCGGCCTGAAGCGGGGTTCCTCCTCCCAGCCGTACGATACCCGCCGCAGCGCCGGCTCCCGCGGCGATAACGCACCCGCAGGTGGGAGTGAGCCTGCCTGTATAGGCCTTGATCAGCCCCGTGACGAGATGGCTGAGGGCCAGGGCTTCAGCCAGTTCTCTCGGGTTTTTTCCCCAGGCTTCGGCTACAGCGGCTACCGGAAGGATTGCCGTGATGCCGTGATTCCCGCTTCCGGCGCTGCTCATGACTGGCCAGGGCCCGCCGTCCATCCGGACATCCGCCGCTGCGGCCGCCAGGGCCTTGATCCGGTACAGGAGGTCGTCCCCGCCTTTCGATAGCGAGAATCCTGCACCAAGCCCCCAGGGAGACTCAATGCCGTGATCGGCCACTTCCCGGTTCATCCGGACCCCGTCCAAAAGGAATCGCTCGGTTTCGGCATCGATCGAGCCGGAAAGGGACCAGAGACCTTCCATATCCTGGTTTGCAAGTTCCTCGAGGTAGCCGGGCCTTCCCTGGAGGTTCGTGTCGGCTTCAAGCAAGCGTCGAGTGACTTCTCCATCGGCGCGCACCTCGACGACACGGTCATGGCGGCCCGAAATCACGGCGGAGGAGCTGTGCCCTTCCCCCGACAGGAAGGCTTCGACGAAAACGCTCGGGACATCGGGAACGACCTCCTGGGTGACGAGACCGTCCTCCACCAGCTTCCGGGCCTTTCCCACCGCCTCTTCCGGCACGTTTTCAAGGACGAGAAGCCCCTTTTCGGGATCTCCGCAAAGGGCCCCCAGGGCAGCGGCCAAAAGGTTTCCCCTCAAGCCCCGGGTTCCCGGGATTCCAACAGCGATGCCGTTCTTGAAGATGTTTGCGGAAAGCCTGAGGCGGATGGATTCCACTTCATGCGGCAAGGCCTTTGCCGCCGTGGCGGCCGCCAGCGCAACAGCCCCGGGTTCGGTACAGCCGAGAGCCGGCTTGACTTCCTGCTCGAAGAAGGAACGAAGGTCCATTCCCGTATCCCCTTTCCTTATTTTGAATTCCCTGGGCTTATTATGCCCCAAGATCGCTTGACAAAGCGACAACATAGGATAATATATACCCCTATAAGGTATCTTATCGCGGGGTGGTGGTTCTTTTGGCGATTCGTTACGCCAGTCTTTTGCTTTACCTTGTCATGATCACGGCCGGCTGGGCCTATCCTGTCCTTGGAATCGGCCTGCTCGTAATCATGGCTGGCGTCGTCCTGTCCGGGCGAAGGAAAAAATGGTGCGGGTCCTATTGCCCCCGGGGAAGTTTCCTCGATCTCGTCATGTCGAAGGTCTCGCCGAAGCGGCCGATTCCCCGGTTTCTCACCTCCCGGAAAACATGGGCAGCCGGCTTTGCGCTATTTGTAGGACTGTTCGGCTTCCAGCTTTGGCGAGCCGGGCTGTTCGGTCCATGGGACGGCAGCAGCCTTATGCAATTGGGACTGATTTTTTACCGGATGTGCCTTGTCTCCTCCGCCGTGGCCGTTCCCCTTGCCCTTTGGAAAAACCACCGGAGTTGGTGCGCCGTTTGCCCCGTCGGGAACATCATGAGGGCCTAGAGCAGCACCCCGGAACCCGGAGGCCTTGCCCTCCAACCCCAGATCTGGAGGGCAACCCCGCCTGCTAATCCCAACAGGCCCGTGGCCCCGAGGGCAACCCTCAACCCCCCCAGCTCACCCAGGCATCCAACGAGCAGCGGGGAAAAAATCCAGCCCAGGTCCATGGCAAAAAAGCTCACGGCAACCCCCTTCGTTCTCAGCATAAAAGGGAAAACATCCGGGACGAGGGCCAGCAGCGTCGGGAAACCGATCCCCATTCCCAGGCCGTATAGCACTCCAACGGCAACCAGGGGACCGTTCGAACGACAAACAAGTGAAAGAAGCGTCCCGAGGCCGATCAATCCGATGGAGAACCCGGTCAGTCTTTTTCTCGGAAGCCTGTCCATTAGGCGATTGGCAGCCAGGCGAACGACCAGGGATGTTGTCGCCAGGGAAACGATGAAGACGCTTGGGATCATTCCTCTTTCCGATAAAAGCGCAGGGATGAACTGGAGTCCCGCCGAATTCGCGAAAGCGAACAGGACCCATGAAATCATCAGGGATGCCAGCAGCGGCGTACCCAAAACCCCGGCCCATGTTCCCCAGGCCTTCCTGCCCTCTACGAGCCTTTTTGACAGGTCGGGGGTTACCCACGCAGCCAGCGCACATCCTGCTGCCAAAAGGGGGATGATCCAGAAGAACGGGGCAGTGAATCCCAAGGCAAAAATACCGTCCAGCAAGGGCAGCAAAAAAAGCTGGGGCAGGACGTAACCTGCCGCAATCCAGGAGAAGGCGCTTCCCCTGCCCGCCTCGGGGATGCTCATGGCCTGGAAGGCAGTCAGGGCAACCATGCAGAGGCCGTAAGCCACTCCTGTCAGGGCTCTCAGGAGTAAAAGGCCCTCGAAACTCCGGCTTGTCGCCATCGGCAGGGAAAAAAACGCCAATAGGACACTCGCGAACAGGAACGACCTTCGCACTCCCCACCGTTCGGTCAAGAAACTCCCCGCAGGCCTGGCGATCGTCGTCGCCAGGGGAAAGATGCTCAGCAGCAGGCCAGTTGCTGCCGGTGAGAACCCGGCACGTCCAAGTGCGATGGGCAGGTAAAAGAAATGCGTCGAGTAGGCCTGGACGGCCAGTGTCCCGAGAACGGTCAGGAAAAGAAGTCGCCGCTCCAATTCCAGCCCCCCCTATCCGGCCTGCGCCCCCCTGCGCCGGGCGTGCCGACTGAACTGTGCAGGGCAAGCTCATCCTCGTAAAGCGGTTGATTCCGTTCCATGCTTTCCTCTTCCCTTCTATCCAGGAAAATGGGGACCCCCGACGATACGGGAGGTCCCCATCGAGAGCCAACAGCCGTTATTTTTACACCTTAACCTTCAGCCAGCCCCACTTCGGGTTTCACCGTCTTTTTCAGGAGGAAGAGGGCTGCGATGAGCAGGACTCCCGCAACGAGGTTGACCATGACCTGGGGCATGAACGTCGCGATGGCCAGCGGCAGCAGGATGAGGCGCTCTACCGGCTTAAGGTCCCGGAACATCCAGCCCTCCAGGCTTCCTGCGATGCTCACGATGCCCAGGAGAGAAGAACCCACGAGGATGGCCAGGTGCAGGAGGCTGGGATTCTGCAGGAGCACCATGGGCGTGTAGACGAAGGAGTAGGGGATGAAGTACGCCACCAGTGCGATCTTCGTGGCCGTAAGCCCCGTCTTGCCCGGTGAAGCTCCGGCTATGCCCGCTCCCGTGAAGGCCGCCAGGCAAACAGGGGGCGTCAGGTCCGCCATGATCCCGAAGTAGAAGACAAACATGTGCGCTGCCAGGGGCAGGACGTTCATCCCGATGAGGGCCGGAGCCACGATGGTGCTGCAGACGATGTAATTGGCCGTCGTCGGCAGGCCCATCCCCAGGACCAGGGAGGCCACCATTGCCATGACGAGCGTGGGAAACAACTTTCCTCCCGACAAATCGATAATGTTGTTCGAGATCGTCAGGCCAAGAGAAGTCAAAGACGAGGTTCCCACGACAAACCCGACCAGAGCGCAAGCCATGGCCACACCGAGGGCTCCCCTGGAACCTTCCTCCATGGCCTCGATGATTCCTTTCAGCCCCATCCGCGTGTGGCGCCGGAACTGGCTCACCACGACAACGCTGATCACGCCGAAGAAGGCAGCAGCCACGGGGGTGTACTTCATAAGGAGAGTGCCGATGACGACACCGATGGGAATCAGGAGATGCCCGTCTTTTTTAAGGACTTCCTTGATGACCGGCAGCTCGTCCCGGGAGAGCCCCGTCAAGTTCTTCTTCCGAGCGCGAATGTGGACGTTCACGAAGATGGCCGAGTAGTAGAGGAAAGCCGGGATGATGGCCGCAGCCGCGATCCTCAGGTAGGAAATGCCCAGGAACTCGCTCATGATGAAGGCCCCTGCCCCCATGATGGGGGGCATGAGCTGCCCGCCCGTGGAGGCGCAGGCTTCCACTGCCCCGGCGTACTCGGGCTTGTAGCCGACCCGCTTCATGAGCGGGATCGTAAAGGTCCCGGTCGTGGCCACGTTGGCCACGGAGGAGCCGTTGATTGTCCCAAGGAGTCCCGAGGCCACAACCGCGACTTTCGCCGGGCCGCCGGGGGAATTTCCTGCCAGCGCGAGAGCCAGCTCGTTGAAGAAACGGGCCCCTCCGCTCTTGCTCAGGAAGGCACCGAAGATGATGAACATCACCACGAAGGTCGCCGACACCCCGAGTGCCACCCCGAAGATGCCCTCGGGCGTCAGGTACATGTGCTGGACGATGCGGCTCAGGCTGTAGCCCCTGTGCATGAACATCCCCGGCATGATCTGGCCGAAATAGCAGTAGAACAGGAAAAGGCTGCTCAGGATCGGTAGGACATTGCCAACAATTCGCCTTCCGCCTTCCAGGATGAGGATGACGGCGGCAGCTCCCAGGTAGATCTCGTAGGGAATGGGAAGGGCTCCCCGGCGGGAGATGTCGTTGAACATGACGATGATGTAGCCGATGACACCGCAGGAAAGCGCGGCAAGCAGCCAGTCGTACCAGGGAACGGAGGTCTTGGAACCCTTCCGGGTCGCCGGGTATAGGATGAAGACGGCGACGATCGCGAACGTGAGGTGAACGGCCCGGATGATGGCGATGGGCAGGACTCCGAAGGAAGCGGTGTACAGATGGAACGCGGCCATGGCGACAAGCCAGGCCGTCAGGAACTTTGCCGGCAAACCGGTCAATCTGCGATAGCGGCTTTCTACGTCGTATTTCTCAACCAGTTTCTGGATCTCGGCCTCGTCCATGGGTGCCGCATCCAGTAAGGGAGCCTTGGTAATGTCTTCCTGTGCTGCCAATGGTTCCACTCCTCTCGCAATCTGTGGGGGGCGGCAGTTGCCCGCCAGCCCCCCTGCCAGGTTCTTTCAGTCCGCCTTCACCGTTACATCGTAACGGCGCCGACCTCCTTGTAGTACTTCTTTGCGCCGAGGTGGAGCGGGATCAGGATGACCTTCACGTTGTCCGGGGTCATTCCTTCCATGCGGGCGGAAACGTTCACGAGGTTCTTCTTGTTCTCGAAGAGGGACTTCGTCATCTTGTAGGCAAGGTCGGCATCGAGATCGTCGCGAACGCCGATGATGTTCCAGCTGGCGATGGTCTTGATCGGGTTGGGCTGCCCCTTGTAGGTGTTGGCAGGGATCGTGAAGGGAACGTAGTAGGGCATGCGGCCGTTGGCCTGCTTGACCTGGCCTTCCTGGAGATCGATGAACTCGACGACGCCCATGGTAGAGGCTTCGACGACACCGGCGATCCCGACGGCGCCAACCGTGATGGCCGCGTCGATCTGCTTGTTGGAGAAAGCCTGGGCCGTGTCGCTAAGGCCGAGGTTTTCGGGCTTGATGTCCTTCTCGGGATTCAGGCCGGCGATCTTGAGAAGTTCCTTCGCGGTGACCTCGGTTCCGCTGGCGACCGCACCCACGGAAACCCTCTTGCCTTTGAAATCCTTCAGGGACTTGATGCCGCTGCCCTTGGCGACCAGGATGTGGACCGGTTCGGCATAAAGGGGAACGAGGGCACGCAGGTTGCTCTGGGGATTGCCCTCGTACTTGCCCTTGCCCTGGTAGGCAAAGTAATACAGGCCGTCCATGAAACCTCCTTCGGCTTCCTTGTTGGCCATGAGCTGGAGATTGTGCACGGTGCCGCCCGTGGACTGGGCGCTGGCCTTGAGGCCAGGGATGTTGTCGTTCCAAATCTTGCACATGGCGGCACCGACCGGGTAATAGGTCCCGCCCGTGCTACCCGTCCCGATGTTGAGGAACGTTGTGGCAGCAAGCGCCGAACCGCCGAGGAGCCCCAGGAGCACGCAGGAAACCGTTAGCAGATGCAAAACCCTCTTCACTTTCACTCCACCCCCTGAATATTGGATACCGACTTCGTGACTATTTGAGCATACAAACTTCGATTGCACAAGGGATTAAGATCGCTTTCGAATAGTTGCAATTTTTGACCGTTCCTTCACAATTCTTTGGCCGCATGGTCCGTACCGTTAATGTATTTCGCCCTTCCCTGTTCGTACAGGTCGTTTCCCGCTGAATCGATGGCCACGACCAGGGGCATGTCCTCAACCTCCAGGAGGCAGATTGCATCGGGGCCGAGATCCTCGTAGGCAAGGGTAACGACCGCCTTCACCGACCGCGCCAAAAGCGCTGCGGCGCCCCCTGTTGCGCCGAAGTAGACGGCCCCGGTTTCCCGCATGGCCGCGATGACTTCAGGAGACCTTTTGCCTTTCCCGATCATTCCCCGGATTCCAAGCCTCAGCAGCATCGGGGTGTAGGGGTCCATCCGCCCGCTGGTGGTGGGACCGATGGGACCTATCACATGCCCGGGGGAAGTCGGCGCGGGACCCGCGTAAAACAGCACGGCCCCAGCCGGGTCAAAGGGAAAGGCTTTCCCGCGGGAGAGTTCTTCCGTCATCCTTCTGTGAGCGGCGTCGCGAGCGATCAGGATCGTTCCGGAAAGGCAAACCCGTTGCCCGCAGGCCAGGGAACGTGCGACTTCCACAGAAAGGGGGGCGCGGATCCTGAAGCAGTTTTCCATAAAGGGCCCTCCTTTCCTAGATGGAACCTTCCGCGTGGCGGCAGGCATGGCAGCTGAGATTCACCGCAACGGGCAAGCCCGCCAGGTGAGTGGGGGCAAATTCCACGTGGACGTCCATGGCCGTCACGGTCCCCCCATAACCTGCAGGGCCGATTCCCAGGTCATTGACCTGCCCGAGGAGCCGAAGCTCCAGGTCGGCATAGCGGGGATCCGGGTTACGGGAACCCAGGGACCGCAACAGGGCCCGCTTGGCGAGGAGCGGCGCCCCCTCGAAGTTGGCCCCGATTCCCACTCCCACGACCAACGGTGGGCAGGCATTCGCCCCAAGGCGGCCTACCGTTTGCAGGACGGATCGGACAACCCCCTCTTCCCCGTCGCCGGGCCTAAGCATCTCAATGCCGCTGGCGTTTTCGCTACCCATGCCTCTCGGAACCGCAATCAGTTTCAAGCCCTCTCCGGGTACGATCGTCGAGTGGACGATGGCCGGCGTATTGTCCCCGGTGTTTTTCCTCTCGTATAGGGGGTCCTGCACGGACATTTTTCGCAGGAATCCTCCCACGTAGGCCCGGCGGACGCCTTCGTCGATCGCGGACATCAGCCCGGGACCCTCGAAGCAGACCTCCTGCCCAACCTCCATGAAAAGGACGGCCAGGCCGCAATCCTGGCAGATCGGGATCCCCTCCCTGCGGGCAATCCGCTCGTTCTCGACAAGCTCGCCCAGGATCGCGCGCCCCATCTCTCCCTTTTCGGCATCTCCCGCCCTTAACAGGGCAGACTCCACGTCGACCGGCAAGTCCGTAGCGGCTCTACGGAAGAGGCTTTCAACCAGGTCCCGAACCCGGTCCGTATGGACGATTCGCATCGTGATTTCCCTCCGATCCAGCTTCCAGGCAACAAAAAAGCGGAACCCCATGGGAGGGGCTCCGCTTCCATTTTATCCGAAAAATTTCAGGAGTTGGCCCGATCAGGCAGTGAGCAGGGTCAGCATGGTCCCGGCGGCAACGGCCGTGCCGATGACCCCCGCCACGTTCGGTCCCATGGCGTGCATCAGGAGGTACGTTCCCGGGAACTCCTTCTGGACCTCACGCTGGACAACACGCGCGGCCATCGGCACCGCGGAAACCCCGGCAGCCCCGATCATGGGATTGATCTTCCCGCCGGACAATATCTTCATCACCTGGCCGAACATGCATCCGCCCACCGTGCTCGCGGCAAAGGCCACAAGGCCGAGGCCGATAATCTTCAGCGTGTTCGGGGTCAGGAACGTATCCGCCTGCATCGTCGCCCCTACCGTGATTCCCAGGAAGATCGTCACGGTGTTCAGGATCTCGTTCTGCGCCGCGTGGTTCAGGCGCTCGGTGCAGCCGCACTCCCGCAGGAGGTTGCCGAACATCAAAAGCCCGACAAGAGGCACCGATGCGGGCAAAAGCAGCCCGCAGGACACCGTGGCGATGACCGGGAACAGGATCCTCTCGGTGCGGCTCACCGGACGCAGCTGGTCCATCTTGATGCCGCGGTCCTTCTTCGTCGTGCAAAGCCGGATCATGGGCGGCTGGATCAGGGGAACCAGGGACATGTAGCTGTAGGCCGCCACCGCTATGGCCCCCAGCAGGTGAGGAGCCAGCTTCATCGTCAGGTAGATGGCCGTCGGGCCGTCCGCTCCGCCGATGATCCCGATGGAGGCCGCCTCCTGGACCGTGAAGCCCATCGCCATGGCCCCGGCCACGGCGACGAAGACTCCCAGCTGCGCTGCAGCGCCCAGAAGGAAGGTGATCGGGTTGGCCAGGAGCGGTCCAAAATCAGTCAGGGCACCGATACCCATGAATATGATGACCGGGTAGATCTCGTGCTCCGTCCCGAAGGAAACATATTTCAGGAACCCCCCGTGCTCCATGATTCCCGACAGGGGGAGGTTCACCAGGACGCAGCCGAACGCGATCGGAACCAGCAGAAGGGGCTCGAAACCCTTCCCTATCGCAAGGTAAAGCAGGACGAAACCCACCACGAGCATGATGATGCTCCCCACGGTGAGCCCCGCGAATCCCGAATAGGCGGCGATGCTTCCCAGCGCCTTCAGGTATAGTTCCATCTCTTCCGTCCTCCCTTTGTCCGCGCCGGCGCTAGCCGATCACGACAAGGACGTCCCCGGTGTTGACCGAGTCCCCTTCCTTTGTCCGGACTTCCTTAACCGTCCCGCTCGTGGACGCCATGATCTCGTTTTCCATCTTCATGGCCTCAAGGATCAGGATCAAATCGCCGTTGTTCACCGGCGTTCCTACAGACACCGCGACCTTCAGGATCTTGCCGGGCATGGGGGCTGCAATGACTTCACCGGCTCCGGCCGGAACAGGGGCCGCTGCAGGAGCCGGGGCAGGGGCTGCTGCGGGGGCCGGTGCCGCGACAGGCGCGGGGGCCGCTACCGGGGCAGGCGCTGCGACAGGCGCGGCTGCCGCTCCCGTACCGAGGTCTTCCACTTCGACTTCGTAACTCTTTCCGTTGACAACAACGCGAAACTTGCGGGCCATGGATTTCCTTCCTCCTCAAATGTCAAAACTTTCCCTCCCGGTTGATCCGGGGGGTCCGATTTCCCAGTCTTCCAGGCTGCCGGGGAATTCCCTAGAAGCCCTCCATCGTCTCGATACGGGCACTTCCCTTCCACATGCTTCCCACGGAAGGAGCCACGATTACCGGGCGAACGGAGCGAACGGCAAATCCGCCGCCCAGGGTCGAGGCGATAACCGCCCCGATAACGGCCAGCAGGTTCTCGTCCTCACCGGCAGCTACAGCCGCAGCGGGAGCCTGGATTGCAACGGCCGGGGCCACGGGTGTCCCCTTGGGGGCATCGGCCTTGGCGGCTTTCGCGTTCCCCTTCGACCGGGCGGAGGCGTCCACTGCCGCGGCGAGGAACTTCACGCCGTAGATGATCAGGCACAGCCCCGCAAGGGCTAGGAAAACGACCGAAAAGGCGATGACCGAAAGGACCGCGCCTCCCGCGAGACCACTAAAATGGGTATGCAGGCTTTCCATCTCGCAACCCCCCTAGTGCGGCAGGATGCCGTGCCGGCGCTTCGGCCGGACCACCCGCTTGCCCTCGAGGGAAACCAGGGCCTGCCAGATGCAAAGCCTCGTCTCCTCGGGCAGGATCACCCGGTCGACGAAACCGCGGGATGCCGCCACGAACGGGTTGGCGAAGGCTTCCCGGTAATCCTCGATCTTTTGGCTCCGGGTGGCGTTCGGATCGGAAGAACCCTCGATCTCCTTGCGGAAGATGATGTTCGCCGCGCCCTCGGCGCCCATGACCGCGATCTCGGCCTGCGGCCATGCCAGCACCACGTCGGCACCCAGGTCCTTGCTGCACATTCCCAGGTAGGCCCCGCCGTAGGCCTTCCGAAGGATCACGGTGATCTGCGGAGCCGTGGCTTCGCTGTAGGCATAGAGCATCTTCGCACCATGACGGATGATCCCGCCGTATTCCTGCGCAGTTCCCGGGAGGTATCCCGGCACATCCACGAAGGTCACGATGGGGATGTTGTAGGCATCGCAGATCCGGATGAAGCGGCTGGCCTTGTCCGAGGCATCGATGTCAAGGCAGCCCGCCATGTTCATCGCCTGGTTGGCGATGATCCCTATGGTCCGGCCGCCCACGCGGCCGAATCCCGTGACGATGTTCTTCGCCCAGAGGGGCTGGACTTCGAAGAAGTCCTTGTCGTCCACCACGAGCGCCAGGACCTTCCGGACGTCGTAGCTCTTGTTCGGGTTCGTCGGCACGATGTCGCGCAGCGTTTCGTCAGCGCGTTCGACGGGGTCGGCCGTTTCCTTCACCGGTACGTCTTCCATGTTGTTCGACGGCAGGAAGCTCAGGAGCTTTCTCGTCTGGGCGTAGCATTCAGGCTCGTCCTTCGCGAAGAAGTGGGCGTTCCCCGAGATGGCGTTGTGCGTCATGGCGCCGCCAAGCTGCTCGCTCGTCACGTCTTCTCCCGTCACTGCCTTGATGACCTGGGGACCCGTGATGTGCATGACACCGGCACCCTGGGCCATCAGGACGAAGTCCGTCAGGGCCGGGCTGTAGACCGCGCCGCCCGCGCAGGGCCCGACGATGACCGAGATCTGGGGCACCACGCCCGAGGCCACCGTGTTCCGGTAGAAGATCTGCCCGTAGCCCGAAAGGCTGTCCACCGCTTCCTGGATCCTCGCCCCGCCGCTGTCGTTCAGGCCCACCACCGGGTAGCCGTTCTGCATCGCCAGGTCCATGACCTTGCAGATCTTCTTCGCGTGCGCCTCGCCGAGGCTCCCGCCGATGACCGTGAAGTCCTGGCTGTAAACGTAGACGATACGCCCGTCCACCGTCCCATAGCCCGTCACGACACCATCACCCGGGTACTTCGTGGCGCCCATGCCAAAGTTCTCGCAGCGGTGCTCCACGAACTCGTCGATCTCGACGAAGCTCCCCGGGTCGAGGAGAAGGTCGATCCGCTCACGCGCCGTCAGCTTCCCCTTCTCATGCTGCTTTGCCACGGCCTTCGGGCCGCCTCCCGCCTGCGCCTTCTCCCGGCGCTTCAGCAGGTCCTCGCAGTATTCCGCCATGCTCTTATCCGACATTTCCATTCCTCCCGCGCTTTCGCTAGTGGTCCGAACGCTCGCTGATCTCGAGCAGGATTCCCCCGGTTGCTGCGGGATGGACGAACGCGATCCGCGCTCCACCCGCTCCGTAGCGGGGAGCCTGATCAATCAGGCGGATCCCCCGCTCTTTCAGGGATTCAAGGGCTTCCTCGATGTTCTCCACCCGGATGGCCAGGTGGTGGATGCCCTCGCCCTTCTTTTCGATGAACTTGGCCACTGGACTGTCCTCGGCGGTCGCCTCGAGGAGCTCGATCTCCGTGTCGCCCAAGGGCAGGAATGCCGTCTTCACCTTCTGTTCAACGACTTCCTCCACACCCGCGCAGCGAATCCCCATGGCCCCTTCCCAGAACTTGACGGCCTCATCGAGGTTTTTGACGGCGATACCGATATGGTCCACAACGGTCGGTTTCACTTGTCTCGTCTCCTTTCAGGCGGTCTCCCTGGCCCATTTCTCCCGGACGGCGGCGTTGAGCCAATCGATGCAGACGGTCGTCGGGGTCCCGGGGCCGAAGATGGCCCCCGCGCCCATGGCCTGCAGCTTCGGCACGTCGTCCTCGGGGATCACGCCGCCGCCGAACACCACGATGTCCGACGACTTCCTCTCCTTCAGCAGCTCGATGATCCGCCCGAAGTAGAACTCGTGCGCTCCGCTCAGGATGCTGATCCCGATCGCGTCCGCGTCCTCCTGCACCGCCGCCTGCAC
>ENA-ORXD01000402-ORXD01000402.1-sediment-metagenome-genome-assembly--contig:-NODE-402-length-57805-cov-8.474605_pt1 | contig 57805 bp, 43 predicted proteins | sample MGYA00237862_ERZ511471 | MGnify/ENA metagenome assembly ERZ511471
GACGGGAGACTGTCACGTACGGTTCTGTGAGAGGCTTAGGGGTGAAACTCCCCTTTGCCTACTCGGCGGTTAAACACTTATATAGCTAACCACAAAGGAACACGAAGGTTTACACAAAGGAACACAAAGGAGTATTTCATATTTAATATAAAGATGAAATGAAAATCTTTGATCTTTCCCACCCCCTGAACAAACAGATCCCTGTTTATCCCGGAACTACCCGGCCTGCCTTTATTCCTTCCGCCACCATTAAAAAGAAAGGTTTCAGGGGAACACACCTCAGCTTTGATTCGCATACAGGAACACATATGGATGCCCCAGCTCATATGCTTGAAAATGGAAAAACACTTGATCAGTACCCTGTTTGTCATTTTACAGGGAAAGCTTTGATCATATCAGTTCCCGGAAATTTGTCCCTCATAGGAATGAACTTGCTGCTGCCATTTGAACATGTTGAGCATGTGCGTAACTTTAGTAAGTTATTTTTGTAAAAAGAATATAAAGTCATGTGACCTGATATGACAAATAACAGAAGAGAACACTTGAATTGAACATTCAGATTGACCATGTTCACTGTTAATCCGATAACAATAAAATCATAATGAACGCAAAACAAAGGTTTCTCAATGCATTGCAAAGGAAAATTACAGACAGGCTCCCTGTTACAACTCACCACGTAATGCCTTCATTCCTCAATACATATATGGGAGGGATATCTGACCAGGATTTTTTTGATCATTTCGGACTGGATCCTGTCAAATGGATAATTGCTCATACTTACGATCCATCCCGGGGTGAATTTTTTGATCCGATACAAACGGAAACAGGATTTCTTGAAGCCCGCAGGATATGTACTGATAACTGGAGATTTTCAACTGAAGACTTACCTGGCCAAAGATATCCAACCAGAAGGTTTAATATAATTACACCTGAGAGGACACTGTCAATGGTACTCCGGTCAGATGACCATAGCACATGGCTTTGTGAACATGTCATCAAGGAAAAGAAAGATATTGACATCATTGCAAAATATATGCCTGCCCCCAAATGTGATATTGATGCTATTAATAAGGCAGCAGATGATTTTGGTGAGAGGGGTCTGATCAGGGGGCACATTCCATGTTTTGATGTATTTGGTCAACCCGGCTGCTGGCAGGATGCGTCATGTATGTACGGAACAGAAAATCTCATTATCTCTGCTCTGACAGATCCCGGATGGGTTCATGCATTTCTTAATTTACTCAGGGAAAGGAAGCGGGTATTTATTGAATCACTTAAAGGTGCAAGATATGATATCCTTGAGCTTGGCGGAGGTGACGCTTCAACAACCGTTATTTCTCCCGCGATATTCAAAGAGTTTGTTGCTCCTTATGATTCGTCGCTGATAAGCGCAGCCCATGAAGCAGCTCAGAGAATAGTGTATCATACCTGCGGGGGAATGATGCCTGTCCTTGAGGATATAGCTGCCATGAATCCTGATGCTATGGAAACATTCACTCCGGCCGGCATGGGAGGGGATACTATACTTGAGAAGGCAAAACAACGTATAGGTGATAAGGTATGTATGATAGGAGGATTTGACCAGTTCCATTTTTTCACCGGATGTACGGAGGAGGAAACAAGAAGGGAAGTAAGAAGATGTTTTGAGGCAGCAGGTAAAAATGGAGGATTCATCCTTGCTCCTTCCGACCATTTCTTCGAAGCCGACCTGAAACTGATAGAAGCTTTTGCTGATGAGGCAAGGAAATGTACATACATATATGAATAAAGACAGTGGGGTTGAGAAAAGTTCTGAACTCAAAGATTTGTTTAAATAAATTATATTTTAATTTATCATGATCAGCCATATGTCAAAATATTTATTGAAGATCGGGTTGAATATATTGATGCTTTGAACGAAACTGAGGAAAAGGAGGATTTATCCATATTCAGGGATTTTATTTGCAAACAGCAGAATAAGTTTTTTATACTTGAAATTGAGAAACATACAAAATCCGGACAAGGTTTCAATCTGTTATTATAGTACACTTCCTCCTGATATCATCTCTATTTAGTGTAATTTAAAAACCCATCGTTTTTAACAGTGGTAATGTATGTTTAGCTACGCCTTATTTTTTTACTTAGTATTAAATAACTTAAAATCAAGATAGGATTGAGTTTTTGTTATTTGATTTTATCTCGATTCTGACTATTAATACAATAGTTCGTTAAACTTTTATATTGCGTTGATAATGAATATTTTAATAATCCGGAAATAAGTTGTCCATATTGTTGATATACAACACTTTGCGCCTTTGCGCCTTCGCGTTTTATTTTAATTTAACGAACTGTTGTTAATACATAGATTGATTATATTTATCCCTCTTTTAGAGGGTTGTATTCTTAAAGCCACCTCCTTTGGGGGCGGTGGTTTACTTGACTGAATATTATTTTCCCATAAATTTCTCTTACATTTGCCCATGCAAAGTGAAGTGGATACCTTAGGAGTTGTTATCACCTGTCATTATATTTAGGTATGTATAAAAAAGACTGGGAAAGCTGGGTTAAAAAAGAGCTAAGGAAAGGTAATACTTTTGCTTTCAAACAGCTCTATGACCGCTTCTTTCCCGGACTATGCGTGTTGGCTTCAAGATATACCGGTTCCGCAGATATAGCCCGGGAGATCGTTCAGGACACTTTCCTTAAAATATGGGAGATGAAGCGTGAACTTACGGTTGAAAGCAGTATGCATACCTACCTCTACACCTCCGTTCGCAATGCTTGTATAAATCATCTGAAACATATCCTTGTTGAGCAGAAATATGCTGCCCATCAGGCGAGGCAACTACAAAGGTCCTTCACTTATCTTATGATAAGCAGGGAAGACGGACATTCACTACTGATCAACAAAGAACTCGAAAAAAAGATTGAGGAATCCATTAAAGCCTTACCCGTAAAATGCCGCGAAATATTCCTCCTCAGCAGGGAAGAAGGCTTGAAATACCATGAAATAGCAGATAGAAAAAAAATTACGGTAAACACCGTTCAAAGGCAGATATCCATTGCCCTTGAAAAACTAAGGGAGATGCTGAAAGAATATCTTGTCATTTTTCTTGCGTTTCTTAGTCTGTAATCGAAATATAATGAATCGGGTGAGGCAAATGAGTAGATGAGAAAGTATTTCTCCCACCGATCCCGTGATTACTCAATTACTCAATTACTCAATTACTCAATTACTCACGCCACCTGTCACAATTTTCGTCACTCGTCACATTGTCAACAGTCAAGGATACATTTTACGCATACGTAACCACTCAATCATAACCACTTAAACACGTAACCACTTAACCACTCAATCACGTAACCACTTACCCTTCCCTTTTAACTGAAAATCCCCCTCATCTTGTCTAATATATACAAATCAAAATCATGGAATTAAAAATGAACGAAATTATCCTTCGTGTACTGAACGGAGAATCCTCTCCCGAAGACGATATGCAACTGATGAAATGGATCAGTGAAAATGAAAGCAATCTTCAATCCTTTAAGGAAACTGAAAAAATCTGGAATGCTGTGGATATTGTTTTAAACAGGCACAGGTTCAGCTCAGAAAAAGCTTTTTCTGATTTCAGATTTGATATTAAAACTTTCCGTTATAAAAATCAACACTATGAATCTGTCGGTGTTAAAAATCTGTTTGTCACAACAATACGTAGGGCTGCGATTGTAATTATGCTATTAAGTTTCGGAGGGTTACTGGGATATTTAGGACTCCGGTATGTTGGGAGTGATGAAGCATTGAATGAAGTGGTTGTCCCCAATGGTGCACGCAGTAACATTAAACTCCCTGATGGTACAAGCGTGTGGTTAAATGCTGACAGTAAACTTCAGTATGCGCAGAATTTCAATAAAAGTAAAAGAATAGTATATCTTACCGGCGAGGGGTATTTTGAAGTTGAATCAAATGTTAATAAACCTTTTGTGGTAAAAACCTCTGAAATTGAGATCACTGCCCTGGGAACCATTTTTAATGTAAAATCATATCCGGACGAGGAGTTGGTGCAGACAACCCTTGTAGAGGGGCTGGTTATCGTAAATAAAGAATCTGATACAAAAAAGACACATAGTATAGTTCTTGAGCCTGATCAGCAGGCGGTTTATTATAAAGTATCGGGAGATATCTCAGCTATAAAGCAATCTGAAAAACAGGTATCTGTAGCTGCTCAAATCCCGGACCAAACCAGCAGTATCCCTGTGTCAAATAAAATTGTTTTAAAAAAGCAGATTGATACCAAAGCAGTAACTGCATGGAAAGATAATAGCCTGATCTTTAGTGATGAACCTTTTAGAAGTATCGCAGTTAAACTGGAGAGACGATTTGGTGTGAATATTATTTTTAATGATGAAGAGGTCATGACTTTCCGGTTCTCCGGAAGATTTGATAATATAAGTATTGAACAGGCGCTGGGAGCACTAAAGTATGCCTCCCCAATGTTTAATTATACTATTGATAAAGATAAAATTTATATAACCAGGAAATAGTGGGGGATGAGGGACCTTAGAGGTTTTTTGAAATATTGCAATAAGTGACGTGTGACGTGTGACAGGTGACGGGGATCACGCTATCACGGGATCACGGGATAATCCTAATAAGCCATTAACACATTAACCCTCTAAAATGTCACTTGTCACTTGTCACCCGTCACTATACCATAAAAACTTTTGCCTATGAATTAACAAAAGCTTTAAACAAAAAAACCGGGAAATAATTCAGAATTATCTCCCGGCAACTAACAGTTCAATTAACCCGGGGTAATACTGTCGAGGCATTACGCATCCCGGAATTGTCAAACCATCAATCACAAATTTATGAAAAAAAAATCTATTATTTCATTGCCCTTGTTGTGGCAGGAAAATAAAAAATTATTACTAACGATGAAACTAATGGCTATAATCTTGACCTTTACTGTTTTTCAGGCAGTAGGGTCGGTGTATTCACAGAATACTACCTTTAATTTTCATCTGAAGAATGTTACTGTAAAAAGTGTACTTCAGGAGATCGAAAATAATAGTGAATTTAAGTTTCTGTACCGGACTGAATTTCTTGATGTTAATCGTAAGGTTAATGTTTCAGCAAACAATGATCGGGTTGAAACTATTTTGGAAAATATTTTTAATTCTCCCGATATTACTTATCGCATTTTTGAGGATAATCTCATTGTTATCACTAACAACCGTATGATGCAGCAGCAACAACGGACAATAAGCGGCAAGGTTACGGATGCTTCTAAAGGTGAACCTGTACCCGGGGTAAATGTTATTGTTAAAGGTTCTACTATCGGTACAATAACTGATCTTAATGGTAATTTTACTATAGATGTTCCTTCAGGTCAGCAAACCCTCGTGTTTTCTTTTATTGGGATGAAAACCAGGGAAGTTGATATTGCTGATAAAACAATTATAAATGTTGTGATGGAAGAAGAGGCGTTTGGGATAGAAGAAGTGGTGGCTGTTGGTTATGGAATTCAGAAAAAGGTCAATTTAACTGGTTCATTAGCAACAATTGATATTAAGAAACTTCAAAACCGGCCTATAACAGATGCGTCACAGGCATTACGAGGTTTACCTGGTCTCTATGTGAATCAGCCAAGCGGTCAGCCTGGCAAAGATGAAGCAATTATACGCATAAGAGGTATTGGAACGCTCAACGATAATAGTCCATTGGTGTTATATGATGGTATAGAGTACAGCTTAAAAGACATTACTCCAAGTGAAATTGAGAGTATAACAGTTTTAAAAGATGCTGCTTCAACTGCTGTTTATGGTTCGCGTGCTGCAAATGGTGTTATTTTAGTAACATCTAAAAAAGGAGAAAGAAATCAGGATTTCAGGGTTGAATATAATACTTATTTTGGAATAGAAAAACCAACATATCTGCCTGATATTGAATGGGATCCTATTAAATATATGGAATATAAAAACCAGGCGTTAACAAATCAGGGCAGGGCCATTGAATATCCTCTGGAAAGTATTGAAGAATATCGGCAAGGTATGGCAACAGATCCATATACTTATCCGGCAACTAATTGGTTTGATGAAATTTTCAGAGATGGCATCAGGCAAGAGCATAATTTAACTATGTCCGGAGGTGGTCAAAAACATAATTTGGCTATGACATTAGGATACATGAATCAGGATGGTATCCTGAATACTATATCAGGAGAGAGATATAATATATCATTAAATGCTAACATTGATATTAATGATTTTATAACAATTGGTGGAAGACTTTCAGGAGTTTATCGTAAATATAATGAACCTCAATATATGCAAAAAGGTCAACAGGTTGGAATGGATAGGTTTTGGGATTTTGCTTACAGGGCTATTCCTATTTATCCGGTAAAATTAGCAGACGGTAGTTGGGGTAATTCATGGTTAAGAACTGCAGGTGTTAATGTTTTTGATAACCTGGTTCAAAGTTTAGAATTAGGCCATAATGATTTTTATGAGCAGCGATCATTATCCAATATATATGCTAATATAAAACTTCCTTTGAATATTACTTACAGAATTAATATGGCAATTAATAAATATGATGCTAAAAACGAACGATTGCACCCGTATCTGGAACTGGTTAATCCTAAAACAGGTGAAATACAGGTAGCTTCAACTAATACTGTAGGTTATAGACAATATACTGATGAGTTAAACACAACATTTTTTAATACTCTTGAGTGGACAGAATCTATTTCGGATATTCATAATATTTCAATTTTGGCAGGAAGTAGCTATGAAAGTTTTTCCAATTCCAATTTTTCATCTCAAAAACAGGGAGCATTGGATAACACCTTGACTGACCTCTCAGTATTTGTTGAGAATCCATTAGTTGATGGTTCCTCTTCTAAATCTGCTTTGCTTTCATATTTTGGTCGTTTTAACTACAATTTTAACGAAAAATATCTTTTAGAGGTAAACTTCAGGTATGATGGATCCTCCCGCTTTGCTAAAGGAAATCGTTGGGGATTATTTCCGTCATTTTCATTAGGTTGGCGCATTGATCAGGAAGATTTTATGAATAATATTTCATGGATTTATACTTTGAAACCCAGGTTTTCCTATGGGAAAATTGGCAATCAGCAAATTGCATTATTCAGTTATGCCAATACTGTGTTATTGGGTTATGACTATACCTTTGGTACATCTGTCCAACAAGGTGCGGCAACCATTTCAGCTTCTGACCCTGATATTACATGGGAATCTACAACAATTGCCAACTTAGGCCTTGATGCCGGATTCTTCGATGGCCGGCTTAATTTAACCCTGGATCTTTATAATAAAGACACAAAAGATATTCTTCGTCCTATTAACCTGCCAAGCCAGGTAGGCAACTACACCGGCCCCATGAGTAATATCGGAGAAGTAAATAATAAAGGTTTTGAAATCAGCGCATTATACAGAAATGTACATGGGGATTTTACCTATGAATTTGGAGGAGATTTTGCTTATAATAAAAATAAGGTAGTGAATCTGAAAGGACAACAGATTATTTCTGGCAAATATGTATCTTTAATTACTACTGAGGGTCATCCTATTGATAGTTATTATCTTATAGAGGCAGATGGGATTTTCCAGTCCAATGATGAAGTTCAAAATCATGCTTTTCAAAATGCGGAAACAAAGGCAGGGTATCTTAGATATAAAGATCAAAATAATGATGACGTAATCGATGGAGATGACAGAGTTATTGTACATGGAGTAATACCTGAAATAACATATGCCTTTAATCTGGGAATTGGGTATAAGGGTTTTGATGTATCAGCTTTTTTTCAGGGTGTTGGCAAAATTTTTACATATGCATTGCATAATGCGGGTTATCCATTTTATAATGGAGCGGGCTTTACAAAAGAATGGGAGACAGAAGCTTGGACACCCGATAAACCTGACTCAAAGTTGCCTATTCTGACAACCAGCACAGGAAGAACAGGAAATTTTATAAGCTCTACCTTCTGGTTGCAAAATGCATCATACCTGCGACTAAAAAACTTACATTTGGGCTATACTTTCCCTGATCACATAGGTGAGAGAATGTTTATGCAACAATTGAAAGTTTTTATCAACGGACAAAATCTATTTACATTTACAAAAATGAAAGATTTTGATCCGGAGAAAGATATTAAGAAAGAAGATTTTCACCAATATCCTTCGATTAAGACTTTTACTGCAGGATTTAATGTAACGTTTTAAAAATTATGATTATGAAAAATAAAATATATATAGTTGCAATAATTTCTATAGTTATTCTGAACAGTTGCAACGATAGTATTCTGGATATTTATCCATCAGATAGCTACACAGAAGATATTTTCTGGAAAACAGAGCTTCAAGCTGATGCCGGATATGCCGCTTGTTATCAGACACTTAGGTCTGCAGGTATATATGGAGGATCAGCAACTCCTCTTTGGGAAGAATCCTTGACACCAAATGCAACTGCTTATCAAGCACCTTATTTACAAATGAGTATTGGAACTCATGATGCTTCTACTTCCGGTATTATTAGGGATCGGTGGAAATATAGTTATGAAGGAATTGGCAGATGCAACACGCTGATTGATAGGATTGGAAGTATATCCATGAGTGAAAGTAAAAAAGCCTTGATGATAGCTGAGGCAAAATTTCTCAGGGCATTGTATTATAGTATGTTAATTAATTACTATGGTGATGTACCCCTAATCCTGGAATCACCTAAACTTGAACATAAAACTCTACCTAGGACGAATAAAGATGATGTGTTTACACAAATTATAAAAGATTTGGATGAGGCGGCGACAGTTTTACCGATAATTGCTACCCTGCCAGGAAAAGCTACTAAAGGTGCCGCTTATGCATTAAAAGCAAGACAATATCTATATAATGGGAATTTTACAGATGCTGCAGCAACGGCCAAACTAGTTATGGATATGGGTACGTATGAACTATTTCCAAATTACAGAGAGCTATTTATGCCTGAAAATGAGAACAATAAGGAAGTTATATTTGATGTCCAGTTTCAATACCCTAATTATGGGCATTCTTTTGATTTAATTTGTCGCCAATATAACAGCAATGCTCCACTTCGGGATCTGATAGATGCGTACCTTATGAATGATGGTTCGGAAATTGGTGAATCACCTGCTTATGATCCTGATGCTTATTGGGCAAACAGGGATCCTCGTTTCAGCATGACTTTGGTTTGGCCGGGTTCAACTTATATGGGTAAAATAGTTACTAATACACGTTTTTCTATTACGGGTTATACTATTAAAAAATATAGTGTATATGATGAAGATAATGAGTATAATGACATTATCTTAAAAGATTATGAATCTTATATAAACTATATTGTTCTTCGTTATGCCGATATCTTATTAATGTATGCAGAAGCTAAAATGGAACTCAATCAGATTGATCAGAGCGTTTATGATGCAGTTAACCTGGTACGTAACAGGGCGGGTATGCCTGCAATTCAGTCCACTAACCCCATGACCCCTACATATGTTGCAATGGGAGATCAGACAAAAATGCGTGAAGTAATCCGCCTGGAAAGAAGAATTGAGTTTGCAGGAGAGGGTTTTTATTATATGGATATTCTTAGATGGAAAACTGCACATATAGTAAATAATGGGCCAATTTATAATTATAATTACACTCAACTATGGATCAGAATGTTTAATCAGAGCAGAGATTATCTTTGGCCTATACCACAATATGAATTGGATGAGAATCCAAACCTGGTTCCAAAAAACCCTGGATGGTGATAATGTTTTTTCCAATAACTGCCAAAGCAAGTTTTAGCTTTGGCAGTTATTTTTTATTTGTCAAGAAATATCGGATGTTCTGTAATTCATGTTCTTTAAATGATGATTTAATTTATCTGCTATGTACAAAATTTTCTTAAATGCATTTCTAATCGCAATCTTATTTCTGATAACTAATTGTTCTGAGAAAAAATCAGTAAAATTAATTGAAAGCTGGAAAGTGGGAACCTCCTCCGGAGTTATGAATAATTTTTCTAGGGAGGAATTTGATAATTTGAAAAACGCAGGTGTTGATTATATTGAATTGGGTGGTGGCGTTTTTAAAAATAAGGATTATTCTGAACGTGAATCATTGGTGTCTGATATTAAGCAAAATGCAGAGAATGCCGGAATAAAAATATGGTCAATCCATCTTCCTTATAGTCAGGCATATGACATCTCAACCTTAAATGATGAAGATAGAAATAATATGATCAAAGAGTGTTCCGGAATAATGACATTGTGTAATCCTCTGAACCCTGAAAAATACGTGATCCACCCAAGCGCTGAACCTATTCCGCAGGAGGAAAGAGTACAACGTATTGCCAACTGCATAAGCTCATTAAAAATTCTGACTGAAGAAGTTAAAAAATCAAACGCCAGCCTCGCATTGGAATGTTTACCACGTACATGTCTGGGTAATACTTCAGATGAATTGTTAATGATCGTTAACGCAGTAGGAAACGGACTTGAAATATGTTTTGACTCAAATCATCTTCTCCTGGAAAAACCTGAAGAATTCATTGTTAAAGCCGGAGGACTGATTACTACTGTTCATATGTCGGATTATGATGGACAGGATGAAAAACACTGGTTACCCGGAGAAGGAGTAATTAACTGGACTAATGTAATCTCCGCATTGGTGAAAAATGGATACCCGGGGCCGTTCATGTTCGAAACTTCCCGCAGTAAACCGTCTCCCATCAATAACGAGCGTGAAAAACTAACCCCGGAAGATTTGGTTACCTGTTTTCGGAAACTCAAAAACAATTACATCAGTCAATTTTCTGCTAATAACAGGAAATCTGCTGATCATTAGCGTGGCACAGTCATAAGGAATCAGGGTTATATCTCCTTCCTCAGGGTTTATTCCTGGTTACAACTGGTACATATTACTCCATGACAGGGGCACCGCCATATTATCTTAAATTTGCTATGAAGGAATTCAGATACCCTTGTTTTACTCCTGTCTTCCCACAGTTCTCAATCAATCTTTTTAGTATAATTTAAAAACGGTGGGTTATTTAAAATTATACTAAAGGCCAATTCAATTACAACAGTAAAGTGGAATAATTCCGGTTACCGAATCAATAACTAATAATTCACGAAAATAAGCCTTGCTGCAGGGGAGACAAAAACTTTGAAATTCAGACTTGGTTCTGAACACTTATCTTTTCTTAACAGACACCTGGAACCGGTTGTTGAGCAGGGATTGTTCGAAGTGATGGTTGGCAGTTCATCCAAGGATATAAGACTTAAAGGGGAATTTGAAGTGATAAGATAGTGCTCACTTAAAAGTGATGATATATTAATTCTACTTTAACAGATTGGAAAATCAAACTGTTATTGCCCTTAATCCTTAAAGGGTACAGGGTTATTTTTCTACTTGCTCCCTTTAGGGTCGGGATAAACAAGTAGAAAAATCATTGAAAATGCTAATCTGTCAAAGTAGAATTAAGTAATGATTTTTTAAAGAATATCTAATTATTGAGTGACTTGCAATTAAATTAAATCTAAAATAAAAAAAGATGAAAACATTAGTAACACTTATTCTTTCCTGCAGTTTTATTACAACTGTATTCGCACAACCTCAGGTATTGAAATCTCCTGATGGCAACTTCCTGGTTAAGGTGGAAATCGCCGATAAAATCACTTTCTCTGTAGCGCATGGAGAAACAAAAGTTGTGACAGCATCCCCCGTATCTATGACCCTGAAAAACGGAACAATTTGGGGTAAGAATCCGGTATTGAAAAACAAGAAAGAGCAGAGCATCAACCGGAAAATCAGTACTTCTCTTTATAAAAAGAGCGATATCGAAGATGTTTTTAACGAACTTGTCCTGAATTTTAAGGGAAACTACAGCTTGATATTCCGGGCATACAACCAGGGAGTAGCTTACCGGTTTGAAACAAGCGGTAAGGAAGATATCTTTATTATTAACGAAGAGCTTAGCCTGAATTTCGATCAGGATTATAAAACACTGGTTCCTTATGTCAGAAACAGGGACTATGATCCCCTCGATTTTAACAAACAGTTCTTTACTTCTTTTGAAAACACATATAACTATTTAAAATTTAGTGAGATAGACAAGACCCGAATGATGTTTTTACCTGTGTTGGTGGAGCTGAATGACGGAAAAAAGTTGTGCTTCACGGAAGCAGACCTGGAAAGTTACCCAGGTCTCAATCTGGCAAATAGATCTGGCAAAAGCTCTTTTACGGGTATCTTTGCTCATTATCCACAAAAAAAGGAACAGGGCGGACATAATATGTTGCAGCAGGTGGTAAAAGAACGTGAGGATTATATTGCCAGAACTAAAGGTCCACGAAGTTTTCCCTGGCGTGTTCTGGTTGTTTCAACAAGCGATAAAGATCTGTTGGATAACGACCTTGTTTACCAGATGGCTTCTTCGTCAAGAGTGGCAGATCTATCATGGATCAAACCCGGAAAAGTAGCCTGGGACTGGTGGAATACCTGGAATGTCTACGGTGTTTATTTCAGGGCAGGCATTAACAATGAAACCTACAAATACTACATTGATTTCGCATCAGAGTATAAGATTGAATATGTTATTCTTGATGAAGGATGGGCGGTAAACAAGCATGCCGATCTGCTCCAGGTTATCCCGGAGATCAATATAAAAGAGCTTATAGAATATGGAAAAGAGAAAGGTGTGGGGATTATCCTTTGGGCTGGATATTATGCCATAGATCGCGATTTGGAAAATGTATGTAAAATTTATTCCGAAATGGGTGTTAAAGGATTTAAAGTTGATTTTATGAACAGGGATGACCAGGAGATGGTGGATTTTTATTACCGTTGTGCCGAAACTGCTGTCAGATACAATCTTTTAATTGATTATCACGGGGCATACAAGCCAACCGGATTAAACCGCACATACCCGAATGTTCTAAACTTTGAAGGCGTATTTGGTTTGGAGCAGCTAAAGTGGTCAGCACCTGAGGTGGATATGGTAACCTATGATGTTACAATGCCTTTTATACGTATGTTAGCCGGGCCGATTGATTATACTCAGGGAGCAATGCGAAATGCCATACGCAATAACTACCGCCCGGTTTATAGTGAACCCATGAGCCAGGGAACACGATGCCACCAATTGGCAGAATTTGTTATTTTTGAATCACCCCTGAACATGCTCTGTGATAACCCGACGAATTACCTCAAAGAACCGGAATGTACCCGCTTTATTGCCGAAATTCCGACCGTTTGGGATAAAACAATTGCACTCGATGGAAAAGTGGGAGAATATATTGCTATGGCAAGGAAAAAAGATGATGTATGGTATATTGGCGGATTGACAAACTGGGATAAACGTGAAATTACTATCGATCTTTCATTTCTCACTGGGGATAGTTACCAGCTCGAAGTATTCAGGGATGGGATCAATGCCGACCGTGCTGCTTCCGACTATACCCGGGAAATTATTACAGTCCCGGCTGGCAGGAAACTTACAATAACAATGATGCCTGGTGGAGGGTTTGCTGTAAAAGTTTTAAAAAAACAATAAGCCCCGTTTTACTTGTGATGGTAATCAGTTCTGGATACTTTCTAGCTAATGATTTATTTTAATTTCTGTTCTCTGCGCCTTCTCTGTGTAATCATTATAAACGGTTGTTACACAGAGAAGACACAGAGAAGGCACAGGAGGTTCTGGGACATAATTATTACTTTAGCCACTCAGATATTTGTTCCCGCAATTCTTTAACATCTTCAGCCGTTGAAATATTAAGTTTCTCACCAGCATTTTGCGATGAGTAGTTCCTGATAATTATTTCCAGCTCATTCACCACACTTGCTTTATCCATTCTCTCACCTGTTGCATCCGTAACATTAATCATTAATAGTTTAACCGGTGCCAGCACTGCAGCCAGGTCCGGCAGGTCATAAGCCTGCATCGACCCCGGAACGGCACTGTGGATAATTGCAGGATTGTAATACCTGTTATAAACAATGGACTGATAAGTGGAGTAGGGTTTAATAAGTGAAATCCCTGAAAAGCGTGGTTGAAAGGCTGCTGCATGTAACAGCACCGGAGCCATGTCACCCCTTGCCATGCCATAAATCTCATCCGGTCTGATCGTGTTTTCCAGCATTAACACCAGCCGGTTTACATCACCGGCCCTTATTCCTGCTATACTTCTGCCTGTCAGCATAGAACCGAACCATATATTGAATGAAGTGCCGCGAATATACGCATCGCCGCGGTAAATCCCCGGCCCTGTTTCACCAATGCCAATCAAATCTGCCGCCAGTACTGTATATCCTCTTTTTACCAGCCATTCCAGCTCCCCGCCTTCTGATGCTTCAACTCCTTTCCCTTCAGGATGAAGATAAATAACAGCTTTATCATTTGGTGTCTCAGGTTTCATTAACAGATAGGGGACAGGGTAATTTCCTTCACCATATATGAAGTACTTTTCAATTATATATCCTTCCCTTTGTATATTCCCGGTAAATACGGGTTTGGAGATATTTTCCGGATGCCGGTAACCGGATAGCTTTTCAGCAGAAGTTATTATTGTTGAAGTATAATCCCTTCCGGTATCTCTGAATGCCTGAAGTTTATCGCTTAAATTTTCAGCTTCCTTTTTATTCAGGCTAAACACCGTTTCGCTGTTCAGGGAAGTGGATACCTGTCCGGTTGAGGTAACACGCATTTCTTCCTCCGTAAGGAGTTCAACTTCTTCATCGGATGGATTACCGGGATTATTCAGATGTTTTTGAAAGAAGGCATACATAGCTTCCCTGTTCTTCTTTGTGGAAGCATGTCCTTCAATATCTTCAACCATCCCAAAGTTTTCCGGTTTGTTATATGCCTTATATACTGAGGATACTTCCATGGCTGTTTCCCGCGCTCCCTGTATACTGAAGAAATCATTTGTAGTGGTGATCAACAGCGCAGGTTTTGGCGCCCTGACTGTCAGAAAATCAGGATGATCAAGGCCGCGGACAATACCGTGATATAAATTTTGTTCACCATCTTGCGGACCAATCATTTCAAAAACCCTGGTTAAATTAGTGATATAACATTCCGGGGCAGCCGCATATATACGGTCATCAATCGCGGAAATATATGCAGACTGGGTACCTCCGCCTGATCTTCCCGTAATCCCTATTCTTTCAGGATCAACTTCTTTCCTGGTAAGGAGGTAATCAACAACCCTTATCCCGTCCCATACCATGTATCCTGCCTGGGAATGTCCGGTGATGCAGGCTTGCGCCCCCGCATAGGAATGCTCACTGGTCGGGCCTCCGACTTTGGATTTCCCTGTTTCAGGGTCATAATATTCAATCCTTTCACCCTGTCCAACCGGATCAAAGGCAAAAACAATGAAACCTTTATTTGTAAGGTTCAGAATGGCATGCTGATAGGCTGCACTTCGGTAGGCTTCGGCTGCATGACCGCTGCAATATATTATAACCGGTGATTTTCCCTTGCGTTTTTTGGGAATGAACAAAGAGGAAGTAACAAAAAGTCCCGGGCGGGATTCAAAAACTATATGTTCAATCTTATAAGTGCCTTTATCAATGGTTCTCAGAGTCCTGGCATTTAGCGGGGTTTTGTCCGGAAAAGGGCCGAATACATCTGAAAACGTTTTTTTAAGCAATTCCTGCCTATCCTGCCAGTCGGACAGTGAATGAAGTTGTGCTGTTTTCCCTGCCCTTTCCGCAAGCATATCGGTAGCCTGTTGTGAAATATACCGGTAGAGGGAGTTCTCCGCATCAGTGAATCGCAGCCAGTAATTTCCCCTGATATACAAGGCATTGTATTCATCCTGGGCAGTGAGTGGATTGCTAGTGATCAGAATAGCTGAGAGAAAGATAATGAGGATCTTCGTTGGAAATGTTTTCATTTTTAAAGTAATTTGATTTTTTTCATATTCAGATGTTTGAAAGAAATCAGGGGCTGTCTCATAAATGTTTTTAACCACAAAGGACCCAGCGCCTCCGCAGAGTAGCTTGTACCTTCCTTCGGCCGCCGGAGGCTTGCCGAAGACGCGGCGCTAAAGCTACGGCAACACGCAGTCAGCGCTCGCGGAAAGTACGCACAAAGGACACGAAGTATATATCATTGATTTGCAACACTTTGCGTCCTTTTTGTTGTCCTTGGTGGTTGATAATATTTCAATTAATGAGACAATCCCCTATTCAATTTCTACCCCTCCGGGGTAATTTGCTCATTTACTTTTACTTATCCACTCGTCCACGTAACCACTCAAGGTGAACTCGATTTACTCAACCACTCAACCACGTATCCACTCAACCACGTACCCACTTAACCACTTCGTCCCTCCGTCACCTCACCCGTCACCCGTCACTCGTCACCCGTCACCTGTCACCCGTCCCTTCTCTCACTTCCCTGTCGCCACCCCCAACACCACCGGCAATCCTTTTCCCGGTGCAACTAAAAGATTATCGACCATTAGTTTAAGGTCAATTTTCTTAAACTTTGAAGGATTATTTGTATATACTTTTATTAAGGTCTGTTGATCGGCCGGAAGAACCATTTTGCCAAAAAATTCCAGTTCAGGATGGTTACCTGATGCTTTGGAAAGTTCAAAAGGAATATCAGATGAATTCCTCAGTATGATCTGGAAGCCTCCATCTACTACATCAACGGCCTCCACTGAAATGGAACCGAAAAATACGGCATCCATAAATTTACTGTTTCCTGCAAGCTTATTATCAAAAAATGCAAGTGTTCTCCTGTCGAAGAGGGCTTCCCTGACTCCCTCAACACTTCTTTCTTTGGCAAATACAAGCGTCATGGGACGTAACCGTTTTTCTCCGGTAGCATGTAAACAGATAGGACCATGAACATCAGTATTGGCAATAAAAGTAAGGTTTTTGTCAATTGCCCACTGGTGTGCCTCCGGATAGTACTCCCCTCCGTTAAATACTTCTATACCCTGCATCATCCCATTATCATACAACCAGGTATGTTCTTCCCACCAGAGTGTGGTATCAGGCTGCTGACGTTTCCAACCCGGATGATTCCAGAACATGAAAGCATCCTGCTTCTTCGCTTCCCTGAATGCATCTTTCCATTCCGGGGTTGCCAGAGGATTAATATCGGTAAGAAAAATCGCATTATGATGTCCCGGCGGCATATTACGGGTTATTTCACCTCCTTTGATCAGGATAATATCCCTGGTTTCAGCTAATTCTTTAGCCATTTCATAAGACATGTTATGATCGGGAATGATATTTGGTTTTTCCGTACTTCCGGGTACACTGAACAAAATATTAAAATACTTCCTGTTTTCAATATGATCGGTGATGGAGATCACATCAAGACCTTCCTTGTACGCTTCTTCAACACGAACGGTAGGCCAGACCTGCCCGTCTGAAAATACCGTGTGCATATGGAAATCACCTTTCAGCGTTTTGTATCCCGGAATATCGGGAATTTTAATGGTTCCTCTCTCCTGGGCAATGCCCATACTATATACAAGGAAACCAAGAATAACTAAGATCAGATTCAATCGCTTCATAACTACTAATTTTTTTGATTATACAAGTTCTAAAAATAACAAATTGTTTCTTGATGGCAAATTCAGATTGAATGCATAAATTCAATCCTCCTTCGCGTATATTATATCTAACTAACAAACAGAAAATTAAAAGTTTTGTTCAGTTTCGTTATTTTTCCGGAAGTTGTCATCCACCATTCGGCGGACAGGCTCCCTTGCTATTTAAATTATACTCCGAGGTAACCCTTTCACCTATTTCAGGACTCATTACTCTGATCCCATGATCCCTTTCTATTTACTATTCAACGCTCATCTTTCGCAACAGCTTCAGATGACAGGTGGCAGAGCCAGGTTTTACAACTTGCAAAGATTTTGGTGATATATAAAAAAATAGTTATTCTGTTATCAACCAAGCCAGACCTGTCCGGCTTTTTTTGCCGGACAGCGTCCGTTACGACGGTTACTTTCAATCTCCCGTGTGTCCTCTAAATGCCCATCCTTCTCCCCTTCAAGAGCAGCTTCTATCACCTGCTTGATTAACAGGGTAAAGATACCTTTGTCTCCTGTTAAGGACTTCTTTTGCCGGATGAGTTCGGCTGCTTCTTTGCTGAACTCTTCCCGGTTGATTTTCTTTTTCATAAGCGTTAAATTTAAATTATTATCTTAAATTTGACACAGTTCGTAGAACAGTCTTAAGAAAGCAGCAATTACTCAATTACTCAATTACTCAATTACTCAATTACTCAACCACGTAACCAATCCTTTACCCTGATCCCCCTGATCCCCCTGATCCCCCTCGTCCCCCTTCATCCCCCTTCGTCCCCCCCCCCTCGTCCCCCTCGTCCCTCATTTATTTCCGCAATATTTTTATCTTTGATCGCTGAATTATCTGATTCCATGAGAAAATTAATCATTTCCAATGCCGGTGTACTGATTACATTTGCAATTCTTTTTATCTTAGGTGTTCTGGTTTCAGCTATTTACGGAAAAACAGAAACTCATATTTTCATCAACCGGTTTCATACATCTTTTTTCGACCAGTTAATGAAAACCTGGACATTCATGGGCGACGGAGTGGTAATGCTCGGTATTTCCGTCTTGCTTTTCTTCAAAAAGATACGATACGGATTGACATTACTATCTTCCTTCATATTGTCATCCCTTATCGTTCAATTGTTAAAACGTTTGATTTTTGAAGGTATTCCGCGTCCGGTTAAATTCTTTGAGGGATCGGGCTTTGATCTTCATCTTGTACCTGATATAAAATATTATTTATCCAACAGTTTTCCTTCCGGCCATTCTGCAACCGCTTTTGCACTGTTATTCGGACTCGCATTTCTTTGTGAAAACCGGTTTTTGAAAGCATTATTGTTTATTTTTGCAACCGGAGCCGCATTTTCCCGTGTGTATCTTTCACAGCACTTCCTGGTGGATGCTGTTTTTGGATCTTTCATCGGGGTTTTATGCGCAATGATTTCGCACTGGTATTTTTGTTATATAGATAAAGAATGGCTGAATGTTCCTGTTTATAAGCTTATTGATAAGGATAAAAAATGAAGAAATAAAAATATTTATGAGACAGCCCCATGGGGGCCCGTGGAACAAACAAGTACTTAACAGGTACGTATTTTTATGATGAACCAAAACAAAAATTATAAATGAAGCAAAATTCATCTCAATTAGTAGTCTTTGGATTTGTGGTTTTATACGGTCTTTTGTTTTTTCTTCCCTTTTTGGGACAAGTACATTTATTCGACTGGGATGAAATAAATTTTGCCGAATCAGCAAGGGAAATGATTGCTTCCGGAGATTATCTGACCGTACAGATAAATTTCCAGCCCTTCTGGGAAAAACCTCCATTATTTATCTGGCTGCAGGTGTTGTCTATGAAAATCTTCGGGATCAATGAATTTGCTGCCAGATTCCCAAATGTGATCTGTGGCATTCTCAGTTTATGGGTTTTGTTCAACACGGGCAGAAAACTTTATGATAGTAAATTCGGCTTTTACTGGATGCTCGCTTATGTCGGATCTTTTTTACCCTTCTTTTATTTTAAATCAGGAATAATTGACCCCTGGTTTAACCTCTTTATTTTCCTTGGTATTATTCATTTTGTGTACTATCAGAAAGCTGAAGATAAAGCAGATTATCATCTGATTATATCAGCCCTGTCTATTGGCATGGCAATTCTGACCAAGGGACCTGCCGCTATATTGATATTCCTGATCTCATTCGGAGTTTACCTGGTATTCAGAAGATTTAAAATAAGAGCTTCTTTTCGCGATGTAATGGTCTTTTTTTTAGTTGTATTTTTCATCGGAGGGTCATGGTACCTGCTTCAAATAATTAAAGGCAACTACCAGCTTATCAGGGAATTTATACTGTACCAGATCCGTCTTCTTACCACAGAGGATGCCGGCCATGGAGGATTCTTCCTCTATCACTTCTTTGTCCTTCTCGTGGGAGTGTTCCCTGCATCCTTTATGGCATTGCTTTCATTTAAGGATCATTTTGACGGACCCGGGCTAAGAAAGGAGTTTTTTCTCTTTATGATGATCCTTTTCTGGGTAGTACTTATTCTTTTTTCCATTGTAAACACAAAAATTGTTCATTACAGCTCACTTTGCTATTTCCCGATAACCTATTTTACTGCACTTACTTTCAGAAAATATGAAAACTCGGAGATCAGGATACCCCTCTTGCTGAAATATTTCACAGGGATAGCAGGAGTGTTCTTTGGACTGCTGGTAGCCATATTACCTTTTATTGATTTATATATTGACAAAATTATTGAGATCATAGGGCGCAACGACCCGTTTGCCGCAGCCAATCTTCAGGCTGATGTCTCCTGGCCCTGGTTCATTTCATTGGTTGGAATTGGCTTTATCATTGCTGTCATAACCAGTCTGCGTTTAATTAACCGTAACCGGAACTGGGGCATGAGAATTCTTTTCATCTCATGTTCAGTCTTCATTTATCTTACCATTACACTGGTCACCCCAAGGATTGAAGGGTACACACAACGTGCAGCTGTTGAATTCTTTAAATCAGTATCTTCGGAAAAAGCGTATATCACAACACTGGGGTATAAAAGTTACGCACATCTGTATTATGGCAAAGTTGATCCGGAATGCGGATTGATGACAGCCGACTCACATTTTCTTCTGGAAGGAGATATAGACCTGGATGCATATTTTGTTTTTAAGATCAACAGGAAAGAGAATTATTTGAAAGAATATCCCTTACTGGAAATATTATATGAAAAAAATGGTTTTGTATTTGCAAGGAGAAGGAAATAATTCATAATGATCGGCAACAATAAAATAACCATAGTCCTGCCGGCATACAATGCTGAGAAAACCCTCGGACAAACCTACAACGAGATCCCGTTTGATATTGTGGATGAGGTCATACTTGTTGACGATAACAGTAAGGATGATACACTGGAAGTTGCAGCAAAACTGGGGATTAACCATATTGTCCCTCATGCCGAAAATAAAGGGTACGGAGGAAATCAAAAGTCATGCTATAATAAGGCACTTGAATTAAATTCCGATATTGTTGTTATGCTTCATCCCGATTATCAATATACTCCGAAACTGATTCATTCCATGTGTTATCTCATTGCCAACGGAGTATATGAAGTTGTACTGGGTTCGAGGATCCTGGGTAAAGGAGCTCTTAAGGGAGGGATGCCATTGTATAAATATATTGCAAACAGGCTTCTTACTCTTTTTCAGAATATTATGATGAATAAAAAGCTTTCTGAATATCATACCGGTTACCGGGCTTTCTCAGCTGATGTTCTGAGATCTGTTGATTATAATGCAAACTCGGATGATTTTCTGTTTGACAACCAGATGATAGCCCAGATCTTTTACGCGGGATTTGAGATTGCTGAAATTACCTGTCCGACAAAATATTTTGAAGAGGCTTCTTCTATTAACCTGAGAAGAAGTGTTAAATACGGACTTGGTGTTGTGGCCACTTCCTTTGCCTATTTTTTTCAGAAGCTGGGATTGATTAACTTTAGGATTTTTAGAAATAAATGAAGAAGTTATGATAATAAAAACTCATTCATATCCCCGTGCCGCCCTTATCGGTAACCCTTCCGACGGATATTTCGGCAAGACCATTGCCTTTGTCTTCGACAACTTTAAAGCTGAGGTTACCTTGTTCGAGTCTCCTGAACTTGAGATAATACCTGCACAATATGATACAAATGTTTTCCCGGGTATGAAAGCGCTGGCCGATGATGTCAGACTTTATGGTTATTATGGGGGAATCAGGTTATTGAAGGCTGCAGTGAAAAGATTCTATGAGTATTGCATAGACAATAATTTTTGTTTTAAGGAAAAAAATTTCACCATCAGGTATAAGTCTGATATTCCTTTCAGACTTGGGCTTGCCGGGTCCAGTGCAATAATTACAGCATGTATGAAAGCCTTAATGAAATTTTTTAATGTTACTATCGCTGAACCGGAATTAGCCAACCTGGTGTTATCGGTTGAGACAGAGGAACTTAAAATAGCAGCCGGCCTTCAGGACAGAGTGGTACAAGCATACGGCTGCCCGGTATATATGGATTTTAACGAATCTCTGATGAAAGAGCAGGGTTATGGCAGATATGAAAAACTTAGTGCAAAATTGTTGCCTCCCTTATATATTGCTTATGATGCTGATCTTTCTGAAGGCTCCGAAACAGTGCATAATAACTTCCGCGAACGTTATAATTTCGGGGACAGGCATGTCCTGAACGCAATCGCTGAGTGGAGTTTGCTGACCGACCAGATTAGAGACCTGCTGATTTCAGGTAATAAATATAATATCGGGTCTGTATTGAACAGGAACTTTGATCTTCGGAGGGAAGTTATGAATATAAGCGATAAAAATATACTTATGGTGGAAACAGCAAGGTCAACAGGGGCGAGTGCGAAATTTACAGGTTCGGGGGGAGCCATCATCGGAACATATTCAGATGAAAGCATGTTTATGGAACTGGAAAAGGCTTTTATTCCTCTAGGAGTGAAAATCTTCAAACCAAATATTGTTTGTGATAAAGATTAACAATTTACAAAATGATAAAAAAAGCAGTTATACCGGCCGCAGGATTTGGAACGAGATTTCTGCCTGCAACCAAATCACAGCCTAAGGAAATGCTTCCTGTTGTTGATAAACCCACTATTCAATATGTCGTGGAAGAAGCTGTTGCATCAGGGATTACAGATATCCTTATGATCATTGGTAAAGGGAAAAGAGCGATTGAAGAACATTTTGACAGGAATGTGGAACTGGAAATGCTGCTGTCCGGTAAAGACAAGTGTCATGAACTCAGCATTATAAAGGGAATTACTGAAATTGCCGATATAACATTTGTCTGGCAGAAAGAATCAAACGGACTGGGTGATGCAATCAGGTATGCAAAAAATCATACAAACAATGAGGCTTTTGCCATACTTCTCGGTGATACTATTATGGAACCTTTTTCCGGAGTTCCGGTTACGCGGCAGCTTATCGATATTTATAACAGGTACGGGGGACCGGTGGTAGCGCTGGAAGAAGTTGATCCGGCCGATGTGTCAAAATACGGTGTCATTGATGGAAAAGAAATTGCCAATAAAATCTTCCAGGTTAACTCTTTTGTTGAAAAACCGGACATAAATCAGGCTCCGTCAAATCTCGCGATAGCTTCCAGATATATTTTTACGCCTGATATCTTTGAATACCTGGCAAAAGTTAAACCTGGAAAAAACAATGAAATTCAGCTCACAGATGCCATGCAGATGATGGTCAAAAATTCTGATATGTTCGGTTTACAGTTTGACGGGATCCGGCATGATATCGGTAACAAGCTGGATTTTCTCAAAACAAATGTGTTGTATGGGCTAAAAAGAGATGACTTTGGAGATGAATTCAGGCAATGGTTGAAGGAAGTGGTGGGGAAAGGATGACACAAGGCAGGCAAGGTGCTGTCAGTAAAGAATTTATACTTTGTGTCCTTAGTGCGTACTTCGAGTCCTTAGTGGTTAAAATTATTTTTTTGACATTATTATAAAATTATTTTAGCATGAAGAATTTTATTAAAACTCTCATTATTATCGCAGCTTCCTTTCTCATTACATCTTGTATGTCACACAAATCTGACACCGACGATTGGCCGCAATATCGGAATGATGAAGGAAGAACAGGTTATACACCCCTTATACTGTCTGATCGTTTGAGTCCAAGCTGGATATGTCATTTCTCTCCACCAGATCTGTCATGGACAGGAATACATACCCGTATGACATTTGACTATGCATACCAGCCTGTTATTTCAGGTAATACGGTATTTATAGGCAGTTCAAATGATTGTAAAATTTATGCCCTTAACAGGAAAACAGGAAAAATCGTATGGTCATTTTTTACAGACGGACCTGTGAGGTTTGCACCGCTTATCTATAAAAACAAAGTTTATGCAGTCAGTGATGATGGCTATCTGTATTGCCTGTCTGCAAGAAATGGCAAATTATTATGGAAGAGCTCCGGTAGTGAACAACAGGATATGATTATCGGGAATGACAGGATGATTTCCCGGTGGCCTGCAAGAGGCGGTCCTGTAATAAAAGACGGAATATTGTACTTTGGTGCGGGAATATGGCCATCGGAAAAGATTTATATATATGCCATTGACCCCGATAATGGTGAAGTACTGTGGGTAAATAACTCCAGCGGTGAATTGGAAATGCCTCAACCACATGGTGGCGCAGTTGCTGAAAGCGGAATATCAGCTCAGGGATACCTGAGCATAGGAGGAGATAAATTATTCGTTCCGACAGGCAGAGCTGTACCTGCAGCTTTAAATTTAAAATCCGGAGAATTAGAGTATTTCCATCTCCAGTTATACAGAAATTACGGAGGTTCTGAAATTATGTCAACTGATCCGTTTCTTTTTGTTCCTGGAGGAAACTCAAGAGATATGGATGAGATCAGGGGAACTAAATGTGCTGTTTTTAATACTAATGACGGATCAATAATTTCCGGTGAGATAAACTCCGAGGCTATCGCAATTGCACCTGATTTTTTGTATTGTGTTAATAATGAAACACATCAGGTGGAGGCGTATCAAACAGAAAACCTGGTAGTAAGCAATGAAATACAGGATAGAAAGGGTGAATTGGTACAAGTAACCAGCCTGACTGATCCGGTTTGGAAAACTGATATTATAAATGATTATGTAAAAACATTAATTGTAAGCGGTAACAGGTTGATTGCAGGGACTGCGACGGAGAAAATCCTCATAATAAACAGAGAGGATGGTAAACTCATCTCATCGTTTAAAGTTAACGGAATACCATATGGACTTGCTGCAGCGCACGGATCTTTGTTTGTCAGCACCAATAAGGGTACTCTTTATTGTTTCGATGAGGGTGTTACTGCTTCTCCGGTAATTTATTTTAATGATATGCAGAGTTTTACTCATGTGCCGGATGAAACTTTTGTTTCTGCTGCTGAAGAGATTATTTCAATGAGCGGTCTGAAAAACGGTTATTGCCTTGACCTGGAATGCGGCGACGGTAGCTTGATATATGAACTTATAAAAAAAACAAATCTGACGGTTATCGGACTGGAAAAGGATAAGAACAAGGTGGAATCAGCCAGAAAGATATTCAGTGATGCGGGGATTTATGGCAGCAGGGTGGTTATTTACCATGGAGATATTAATACTATCCCCCTGCCTGATTATTTTGCCAATCTGATTGTTTCTCAACAATCACTGACCTCCGGAAGCCCTGACAATTTAGCATTAAATATACAGCGTTGCCAAAGACCATATGGTGGTGTTGTTATTACAGGGAAAAAAGGAGAAATGAAGATGGATATCAGGGGTGAACTTCAGGGAGCAGGACAGTGGACACATCAGTATCACGATCCTGCAAATACAACGATATCAGAAGATGAGATTGTGGATGGGAAATTAGAGGTTTTATGGTTCAGGGATTCCGATTTTGACATGCCCTCCCGGCATGGCAGGGGAGTGGCGCCTTTATTTAAAGACGGACGATTATTTGTTGAAGGTAATAACAGCATCAGGGCAGTGGATGCCTACAACGGTCATCTGTTATGGGAATATTATATTGAGGATCTGATGCTGGCATACGATCAGGAACATATCAGCGGGACTGCTATTACCCATGGTAACTGGTGTATAGAAGATGACAGGCTTTATGTCAGAAGAGGCTTGTCTTCCTATAACAGAGCAGCAAAAAATTGCTATGTGCTGGATGCTAAAACAGGATCGGAAATAAAAGTTTTTACCGCCCCACGTGATCATTGGGACGCCCCACATGGATACTGGGGTTATATTGCCGTAAAAAACGGAATTCTCTTCGGAACAGTAGCAAATGAAGAACATATCGTTAAATGGGGTTGGAAGGAAAGTGATATGAATAACCAGTTCAGCGAGTCGAATTCGATTTTTGCAATAGATGTCTCTTCCGGTGAAATGCTGTGGGAGTATAAGGCTAAACATTCCATCCGCCATAATTCAATTGCTATCGGGAATGATAAGGTATATTTTATCGACAGACCCATTGCTGAAATCGACTATATATACAGCAGAAGAGGGGAATCCGCTATTCATCCTCCCGGTATTTTGACAGCATTGGATGCGAAAACCGGAAAGGTGTTAATGAGAAATACAGATAATATCTGGGGAACACTTCTTATTTTAAGTGAGAAGTATAATAAACTCCTGATGTCATACAGCGATACAAGATACAGGCTTCCTTCAGAAACTGGAGGGAAAATTGCTGTTCTTGATGCAACAACAGGAAAAAAGATTTGGGAAGCCGAAACAAGAAAAAATCTTCCTCCTGATTATTCCAGTTCAAGCCGTTCAAGGCCTCTGGTAAATGATAGTATCATTTTTATTGAACCTGAAACCTTTGATTTGTTTACAGGGAAGATTATTGATAATAACTTTGAACGATCGTATGGCTGTGGGATTATCTCAGGTTCGAAAAATATGCTTTTTTTCAGATCTGCAACTCTCGGATATTATCTCTTTGATGATAATGCTGCAGGGGTGCAGAATTATGGCGGGATCCGCCCGGGTTGCTGGATCAATATCATCCCGGCCGGAGGCCTTGTGCTAATGCCTGATGCAACCAACAGGTGCGATTGCAGCTACCTGATGAAATCGTGGATCGCGTTGCAGCCTATGTAATTTATATTATTAAAGTTTCGCACTTGTTTAGCTATACTTTTCATTGCAGGACATATTGAGCAAATGCGAAACTTTAGTATATTGCCAGCAAGGCTAAAAACATATTATTGCAAAATTGACAGATTAACTCCTCATCGGATTTTTTTATATATTTGTAAAGATATTAATCAATTTATCTACCCTGTTACTTAAATATACTATAAATTAATGCAATCATGAAAAATTATAAAATGCTCCTGAGTTTGCTCTTATTTTTGTTACTAATATCGTGTGCGGACACGGGAAAAAAAGGACAGCCCAACTGGCAGGAACTGTTTAACGGCAGGGATTTTACCGGATGGGTTCAAAAAGGCGGTGAAGCTGTTTACGAAATTGCAGATGGGGTGATAATCGGCACCTCTGTAATGAACACGAGTAACAGTTTTTTATGTACCGACAAGGATTATGGTGACTTCATTATGGAACTCGAATTTAAAGTAGATCCCGTTCTCAATAGCGGTGTACAGATACGGAGCCTTAGTTATCCTGAATATAACAATGGCAGAGTGCACGGTTACCAGGTGGAAATTGATCCGTCGGCCCGTGCATGGACAGGGGGGATATATGATGAGGCAAGAAGAGGATGGCTATATGCACTCACCGAACCGGAACAGGAGGAAGCAAGAAATGCGTTTAAAAATAATGATTGGAATAAGTTCAGGGTGGAAGCTATTGGTAACCATATTAAAACATGGGTGAATGATATCCCTGTTACTAACCTTTTTGACGAAGAAACTGCTGAAGGTTTTATTGCACTCCAGGTTCACTCAATCCGCGACAGTTCAAGAGCCGGCACACAGGTGATGTGGAGAAACATCAGGATAATTACTGAAAGTCCGGAAAAATTTTCTACTGCGACCACTGCTCCTGAAAGATCATACCTGAATAACAAACTTACAGAGAATGAAATAGCCAATGGCTGGAAATTGCTTTTTGACGGAGAAACGAACACTGGATGGCGCAAGGCATATCATGACTCATTTCCGGAAAAGGGCTGGAGAATTGAGAATGGTATACTTACCGTGGAAGCATCCGGTGGCGGGGAATCCCGTTACGGTGGAGATATTGTTACAACAGACCGGTATTCAGATTTTGAATTACAGCTTCAGGTAAGGCTTACACCGGGAGCAAACAGCGGAGTTAAATATTTTGTCACTGAACAGGAAGAAGGCCATGTCGGTTCTGCAATTGGACCGGAATATCAGATACTTGATGATAGTGCTCACCCGGATGCCAATAAAGGGGCAATTCCGGGCAGCAGAACCCTTGGTTCCCTTTATGATTTAATACCGGCAGGAAAAAAGAGAGTGAACGGAACAGGGCAATGGAATACCATCCGGATAGTTTCAAAAGACAGGCATGTTGAACATTGGCTGAATGGATTTAAGTTGTTTGAATATGAAAGAGGCAGTGAGGAGTTCCGTGAGCTAGTTGCCAAGAGCAAATTCAAAAACCAACCAGGGTTTGGAGAAGCTGAAGACGGACATATATTACTTCAGGATCATGGCAATGAAGTTTCATTCAGAAATATTAAGATACGAAGATTATAATCAGAATACCATTTGTTGCAGAACCTTCGTTAACTCAACGAAATCAATCTCAACATCCATAAACAGGACAGTAGTGTAAAATAATATAAACCAAAATTAAAATTATGAACAACAGAAGACAGTTTATTAAAAATGCAGCTATCGGCTCTGCCGGAATGGCTGTTGCAGGATTGGGCTTTTCCAGCAATAGTTATGGCAATATTTTAGGCGCTAATAACCGGGTTAAAGTCGGTATTGTTGGTTTCTCCGACCGCGCAAGAAGTTCTCTTATTCCTGCTTTTCAAAAATATGCTGCTGAAATGAATTTCGAAATCGTTGCAGTATGCGATATCTGGAACAGAAGAAGAGATGAGGGTGAAGCATTCTTCAAGGATAAATACGGTTTGAAAGTAAAAACTGTAAAAAATACGGAAGAGCTATATAAAAAAATAAAGCCTGATGCAGTTATCATCAGCACAGCTGATTTCCAGCATGCACTTCATACGGTGGAGGCCGTTAATGAAGGTTGTGATGTGTATGTTGAGAAACCATTTGCTGAAACCATGGAGGATAACAGGCTCGCACTGCAAGCGGTTAAAGAAACAGGAAAGATTCTCCAGGTCGGATCACAGAGAAGAAGCGGCCCTAACTATCATGCTGCCGAGGAGTATATTAAATCGGGAAAATTCGGAAAAATAACCATGGTTGAAATGACATGGAATGTTAATCAACCCGGAAGATGGAGAAGGCCTCAGCTGGTAAATTCTATCAGGGAATCCGACACAGACTGGAAGCGTTACCTCATGAACCGCCCGTTTGAAAAATGGGATCCCAGAAAATATCTCGAATACAGGTTATTCTGGCCCTATTCATCAGGTATTCCGGGACAATGGATGGCTCATCAGATCGATACCGTACACTGGTTCTCAGGATTCGATTACCCAAGAGCCGTAGCTGCCAACGGAGGCATATACATGTGGAATGATGGCCGCATAAATCATGATACCATGACCGCTGTTTTTGATTATGGCCCAAAAGATGATGAAACAGCCGGATTCCAGGTACTCTATCACTCCAGAATGCATAACTCAGCAGGAGGGACCAAAGAATGGTATTTCTCCAATGGAGGAAAGCTGGACCTTGACCTCAACCAGGTTACCAGCGAGGGAGGACTTGAAGAAAGACATGCTTCAGCAATGAACAAACAACCCTTCCTGCTGGATGATTATAAATTACCTGATATAAAAGTGGAAGCCAGTGCCGACACCGGTAGTGATCCCCTGACAAATGCCCATATGAAAAACTGGATGGATAGCGTCCGGAGCAGGAAGACTCCAAATGCCCCTGTGGAAGCAGGATATAACCACTCCATCGCAAATATCATGGTAACGGCAGCACTTCATACCGGACTTAAAACTACCTTCGATCCTGTTAAACAGGAAGTAATGGCCGGAGATAAGGTGTTCCGGTATTAGGGACTGTCTCATAAATGTTATAACCACAAAGGACACTAAGGATAACACAAAGTACACAAAGCTTACATGTCAGATATACAATACTTTGCGTCCTTAGTGTCCTTCGTGGTTAAACATTCTTTGACTTATGAGACAGCCCCTGTTTTTTAGATTTTTATTGCCCTGGCTGTCCTGCAACTTTTATAAGCTGCTTCTATCACCTTTATTACCAGTGCTGCCTCTTCTCCGCTTACTGCAGGCTTTGCTCCATTTCGCAGTACATCAAAAATATTATTGTAATAGGCAGTATAATTACCTGCAAGTGTTCTGTATTTTCCCCTGAATATTTTCCCATCAATATCCGTGTGAAGCAGCCCCCAATTTTTCTCATCTTCTTTTCCCCAGTTCTGGCCGACAGGTATCTTCCCCTGCTTTAACGCTTCTTCCTGGGGATCAATGCCCCACTTTAAAAATGAACCTTCCGTACCATGCAATGTATACCGCGGTCCCTGTTCCCTGACCATGTATCCCCCACAAACACTTACTTTAATATCCGGGTATCTTAGCCATACTTCAAAACTATCATCCACCCTGGTACCTGTCCTGAAATACCGGATATCAGCATACACCGACTCTGGTTTGCCAAATAAAACAAGAGCCTGATCAATCATGTGGGACCCCAGGTTATAAAGTGTTCCTGTTCCGCTTTCAGGATTCTCTTTCCAGGTGCCTTCCTGAATATAATTGCGGTACCGGTCAAAATGAGATTCATACTCCACCAGCCTTCCCAGAAGACGTTCCGAAATGATTTTCCTGATGGTAAGAAAATCTCCATCCCATCGCCGGTTATGAAATACGCTGAGCATTAGTCCTTTCTTTCCTGCTGTTTCAACCAGTTCCGCAGCCTGCCTGTATTTTAAAGCAAAAGGCTTTTCTACCACCACGTGTTTTCCTGAAGCAAGAGCTTCCCGGGTAAGATCGTAATGGGTATTATCGGGTGTGTTGATCACAATAAGCTCAATCCTGTCATCCTCACATAACTCATGAAAATGTCTTACTACCTCTGCATCAGGATATTTTTCTGCAGATTCATTCCGGCTTCTTTCGAGAATTTTTACTAATCTGAAATTTTCATTCGCACTAATTAACGGGCCATGAAAAACTCTGCCCGACATACCGAAGGAAGCTAAAGCTATTGTTATGGGATTCATATTGATGAAATGATTAAGTACTATAATTATCCTGAGAATTATTTGGTATTTATTAACAAAACAAAATTACAATTTATTCCTTTGTGTACCTTAGTGAGATCCCTTTGTGTCCTTTGTGGTTGATTATCAGACGTTTTAAACCATAAAGGACACAAAGTACACACGAAGGTATACAAAGGATTATTTTATGATACCCCGGCATATTCATTATCTTTGTCTTTTGGAAAAATTAATAAACCGTATGAGTTCAGTAGCCTACCGGAATTTCTTTTCTATGGGAACACGCATAGACATCATTCTCCCTGATTGTGATGATGAATCTGCGGACAGCATTTCCCTTCTACTCCAAAATGAGCTGAACCGGATTGAAGAAAAAATCAGCATTTATATTCCGGAGAGTGAATTTTCAAAGATAAACAAATCAGCTTTTTCCGAACCGGTAACTACAGATTCAGAAATCCTCAATCTATTGAAAGAACTTATCGTGCTTTCAGGGAAAACCATGGGGTATTTTAATTTTACCCTTGGAACGTTCCTTAGGTCTTTAAAGGAAAATCCGGCACTGGCAGATGATAAGGAGAAACTGCTTGAGATGGTATCATCGACAGGGGTGCATTTTATTGATCTCAACAGTGACGTATCAACAGTTTCATTTTCGTCGGAACATGTTTTTATTGACAGTGGCGGATTTGGTAAGGGTTTTGCACTCGACAGGATAAAAAATGTTATGAATAGATCAGTATTCCCCTCATTTTTTATTAGTTTTGGCGAAAGTTCTGTTCTGGCCTGTGGAAGTCACCCCTATGGCGATTCATGGAAAACAGGGATCAGAAATATTTTTAAGGAAGAGGAGTATATATTTAGTTTTAACATGAGAGATGAGTTTTTATCTGTTTCGGGAATAACCCCTCAAAATTTAAAGAAATACGGTACCGGGCATATTATAGATCCCCTGACAGGGGAACCTGTTACGCGGTTTTTACACTCAGCTGTGACAGGAAAAGAAGGTGTAACAACCGAAGTTCTGTCAACAGCCTTGATCGTGTCTCCCGATAAAACCAGGGATACGATTATGGAAGGGTTTCCGGAATGTTCTGCTGTAGTTTATGAATACAATAACAATAATTTTATACCTGAAATAGTTTATTCAAAAAAACCATTAAATGATGAACGGAGCAATCGATAGAAAAGATTTTATTAAGACTTTTTCAATTCTTGCCGGCGCTTCCATGGTAGCCGGATCCATGCCATGGCTCAAATCCGTCAGCGCGCAGGAAACAGGGAAGGTTGTAAGGCTTGGAATAATCGGGACCGGTTCCCGGGGAATGTATCTTCACCTGTTTCTTAAAGATATTCCAAACCTTGATATTTGTTGTATTTGTGATAATTATGAGCCAAACCTTCAGAAAGCTCAGTCAGCTGTCGGACCACAGGCAAAACCATATGCCGACTACAGGGTCATGCTGGAGAAGGAAAAACCTGACGCAGTGGTTATTGCAACCCCGCTGCACCAGCATGCCCATATAACTATCGACGCGCTCAAAGCCGGTATTCACGTGTTTTGCGAAAAAAGCATGGCTAAAACATATGAAGATTGCAATGAGATGGTTAAGACTCATCTTGAAACAGGTAAGATATTTTATATAGGACATCAAAGGATCTTTAATATTAAGTACCAGCAGGCCTATAAAATGATCAGTGAGGGTAAAATAGGACCTGTTACACAAATACGCGCCTTCTGGCACCGTAATAACGACTGGCGGAGAGATGTTCCCTCACCCGACCTCGAAAGAAAAATAAACTGGCGTATGTATCATGAATACTCATGCGGGTTAATGACCGAACTTGCATCTCACCATATTCAGGTGGCTAACCAGATTTATAACCAGCATCCGGAATATGTATGGGGAAGTGGCAGTATCAATTACTGGAAAGATGGAAGAGAGGTTTATGATAATGTGAACCTTGTGTATAAATATCCGAACGACTCACATCTCGTGTACGATTCATTGATCAGTAACAAACATTATGGTCTTGAAGTTCAGGTTCAGGGTCCCAAAGGTACCATGGAACTTGAATCAGGAAAAATGTGGGAAGAGTTTCCACCTCCGGCACCAGGGATTCTACAGCTCATCAATCATATTGAACATAAAGTTTTCGATGTGATCCCTATCGGGGGAGCCAGCTGGGTGCCAGAAACCGCCTTGAATATGAAAGGTCAGTATATTATTGACAGGGTACTCGAAGATGACGGAACTAAAATGCAGATGGAAGCATTTGTTGCTGACGTAAGAAATAACAGGGTCGACAGTGAAATTACCAGGCAGGGTTACTACTCCACTATTGCCACCCTCATGGGGTTCGAAGCGATAATGAAAAATGAGATCGTTTACTGGCCAAAAGACCTTGTAATGTAAATCTTCATTTAATAACCTGAATAAACATATAAAAATGAAAGATACTATAATTACAGTTCAACAAAAAAAGCGTGAACTTTATTTACTGCTTGCCTGCTTTATCGGAGCGTTTGTTTTTAATATAGCAGCCCTCATAATATATAAATCACCTTTTAAGGAATTATTCACTCAACTTCATATAGTAATAATTCTTACATTCTTCTTTTATTTTGTGGTTTTGTTCTTCAGGATTCTGGGCTGGTTGATTTTAATGTTGTTTAGGAAGAAATAAAAACTTTCTGAATAACTGCCTTCCAGACTGCAATCGGCATCCCGTCATTTAATGGTATTTAAAGTAAAGATGACAGCGAAGGTTTTTCATGGTTCAACGCTGGCAGTTTTTGATAGTCATAGCTCTGGTTAAGGTTTGGTTGCGACTCTGACAGGTATTTTGCCGGAAGTAGTTATTAATGTGTGATGATTGTAGGTAGAGATATAAATAAAGAATAATATCTTTTCTTTGTTAGTAAAAAAACATACTTAAAAAATAGAGTGTCAAAATCATGAAAAGTTTTTCCAGTTCCCTCCTCCTGTTTTTATTCATTGCTACTGCTCCCCTTAATAACTGTTGTCAAAAACACAATAAGCCCACTCAGGTAAAAAACATTATCTTTCTGATTGGTGATGGGATGGGAGATGTCCATCTCTATGCCGCCATGACAAGGGCAGAGTATACCCTCAATATGGAAAAATTTCCATATGCAGGTTTTCAGAAAACATATAGTCTGGATAAATATATAACTGACTCTGCAGCTGGTGGTACTGCACTGGCATCAGGTAAAAAAACAAACAAATCTATTATCGGGCAGGACCCGGAAGGGAATAAATTCAGATCAATATTACAGATTGCCGGAGAGAACGGTCTCTCCACCGGTATTGTTGTTACCTCCAGCCTCACTCATTCCACTCCTGCTGCCTTTTATGCTCATCGGCATTACAGATATTTATATGAAGAAATAGCCGTCGATTTTCTTGATTCAGGAATTGATGTAGCCATTGGAGGGGGGTATGATCATTTCGTCAACAGGAAGGATAGTCTTAATTTGCTCGACTCTCTGATAATCAGGGGTTATACCGTTATAACCAGGCCTGAACAACTTGAATCCTTTGATAAGGGAAGGCTTTTTGCAGCTCTTTATCCCGAACATGCACCGAAAATTTCCGAGGGCAGAGGGAACATGCTGTCTGAAGGTACGGCTATGGCTTTAGACATATTGTCGGAAAACAAAAAGGGTTTTTTTCTTATGGTTGAAGGTTCTCAGATTGATTTTGGAGGACATAATAATGACCTGGAATATATTATGGATGAAGTACTGGATTTTGATCAGGCAGTGGGTGTTGCATTGGATTTTGCTAAGATAGACGGAAATACACTTGTGGTCGTAACTTCCGATCATGAAACAGGGGGGATGACTATTATCGACGGCAGTATTGAAAAAAGAGAGGTAATACCTGCATTCTCTTCTAAGGAGCATACTGCAGGAATGGTTCCCGTTTTTTCTTATGGCCCCGGAGCAGAACAATTTTCAGGCATTCTGGATAACACTGCCTTCTTCCGGAAATTCATGGACCTTTATGGATTTTCAGATTAATTAACCAGAAGAGGGGGCTTATAACATTTTATTGGCCACTGAACGATGATATTATTGAACATTTAAGAATTAGCAATTATTAAACCTATTTTATCCCCCACATCTTATTTTCTCGTCTGAAAGTTTTAATTTTACCTTGCCATGATCAAAGGAGTATCAAATACAGGTTCGTTAAAACTACCTGTTGTTGAAGAGTTTTATTCCCTCCAGGGAGAAGGATTCCATACGGGGAAGGCCGCTTACTTTGTACGAATTGGCGGATGCGATATTGGTTGCAGATGGTGTGATTCGGCTTTTACCTGGGATCCTTCCGTTTTTCCTGAAAAAGAAATTGAATCCATTATTGAAAACGCCCTGAAATATCCCGGGCGGGCCGCAGTGATAACAGGGGGTGAACCTTTGATGTGGAACCTTAATTATCTCTGTGATCTTTTAAAAAGTAACGGATTTGAAACATTCCTTGAAACCTCAGGTGCGTATCCTCTTTCAGGTAACTGGGACTGGATTTGTCTTTCTCCTAAAAAGCAGGCTCCCCCTCTACCGGAATTATACCCTCTCGCTGATGAGTTGAAGGTGATCATCGCTGATCAGGACGACTTTGACCGGGCAGTTGAAAATGCATCCCTGGTACGGGAAGACTGTCATCTTTTTTTGCAGCCGGAATGGAGTGTTCACAAAACCATTACCCCGGTAATTGTTGAATTTATCAAACAACACCCTGAATGGAGTATTTCCCTGCAAGCCCACAAATTCATGAAAATCCCATAATGGTTTTTACTGTTCGGCAGATTCTCATTCCGTCATTTTTCCAGGGGTTGCCACCCCTGGCTATTTAATTGTTGCCCCTCCGGGGCAAGGGGAGACGCGTTAAAATATTTGGTGATTTGTTGATTTATTGATTTGTTGATTTATTGATTTTGGGATGCTGTTCGCTTTTAACTTTTTCCCCGTGATCCCGTGATCCCGTGATAGCGTGATCCCTTCCTGTTGATTTGTTGATTTCGATTATTACTCAATTACTCAATTACTCAATTACTCAATTACTCAATTACTCGATTACTCAATTACTCGATTACTCAATTACTCAATTACTCAATTACCCACCTCACCTGTCACACTTTTCGTCACTCGTCACATGTCACCCCCTTCCCCTTCACCCCTTCATCCCCTTTGTCCCTTATAAAATTATTACTATAATTGTGAAACTTCTTAATTCCCAACAACATGTCCCCGGCTTATATTTTATTAATCGTTATTTCAGGAGTTGTACTCCTGTTGTTACTTATTCTGAAGGCAAAGCTCAGCGCTTTTATTTCCCTGCTAATGACTTCTGTGTTTGTGGGTATATTGGCCGGCATGCCACTGTCCGGCATAATATTATCAATACAAAACGGGATGGGAGGGACACTGGGATTTGTGGCTACGGTGGTGGGTTTGGGAGCTATTTTCGGACAGATGCTGGAAAGTTCCGGGGGGGCTGAATCACTCGCACAATATCTGATAAAAAAATTTGGCCGGAAGAAATCATCATGGGCAATGGTAATTACGGGATTCCTGGTGGCTATTCCTGTTTTTCTTGATGTGGGTCTGATTATTCTGATCCCTGTTGTGTATGCTCTTTCCCGCGACACAAAACGCTCCCTGCTTTATTATGGCATTCCCCTGCTTGCAGGACTTGCTGTAGCTCATAGTTTTATTCCTCCTACCCCCGGACCTGTGGCAGTAGCTGATATTTTGGGTGCAGACATCGGTTGGGTAATCGTTTTTGGATTCATCCTGGGTATCCCGACAGCTATAATTGCAGGACCGGTTTTCGGAAAATATATCGCAGGAAAAATTAATATAGGGCCACCTTCTGATTTATTTGTGTCCGGACACGAAAATTCCGGAAAGGATAAACCATTGCCTGAATTCTGGCTTGTGTTTTTGTTGATCTCCACTCCCTTATTATTAATACTGGCAGGTACTTTTATAAATTTTGGGGTTGCAAAATCGTATATTACCGAATCCTTATTTACCAGTATACTTATTTTTGTGGGACATCCTTTTTCTGCACTTATTATTGCAACACTTCTGGCTATCTGGTTTTTATGCATGAGAAGGGGTATGCCGAAAAATAAAATCCTCGAACTGAGCACCAAAGCTCTGGGACCTGCCGGAATTATTATCCTGATTACAGGGGCCGGCGGTGTGCTGAAACAGGTTCTTATTGACAGCGGTATCGGCAATATGATGGCGGAATCAATCGCCGGATCCTCTATGCCTGTGATCCTCCTGGCATGGATACTGGCAGCCCTGGTAAGGATCACTCAGGGTTCAGCAACCGTAGCAATGATCACTGCGGCAGGTATTATCTCCCCGGTGATACAGTTGGTTAACCCTGAACAGCCTCACATGGCACTCATTGTTATTGCTATCGCCTCAGGAGCAACCATACTTTCGCATGTTAATGACAGCGGATTCTGGCTGGTAAGTAAATATTTCGGCATGGATGAAAAACAAACGCTGAGATCATGGACTATGATGGAGACCATTATTGCCCTGTGCGGACTTGGGTTTACCTTACTGATGAGTGTGTTTATTTAGTTATTGACCCAGCCCCGGCTCAAATTCAAAAAAAAACGGGATCCTTCCGGACCCCGTTTGAATCATTAAAAAGTATTACTTATGCCAGTTTAACATTTACTGCATTCAAACCTTTTTTTCCTTCCTGGAGATCAAATGTTACTTCATCATCTTCCCTGATTTCATCAACCAGTCCACTTGCGTGAACGAAGTATTCTTTTTCAGATTCATTGTCTTTAATAAACCCATAACCTTTGGATTCATTGAAAAATTTAACTTTTCCTGATTTCATTGTATTAATAAATTAATTAAAATAATGAGGCAAAGGTAATAAATAATATGTTAACCCAAAAAATAGTAATCAAAAACTTCTGTAACTTTGACAATTGGGTATTGTGAATCCTCAAAATAATCTTGTCATGAAAGCCCTCCTCCTTAAAAATTACATGCACCTGGAATATACCGACGTCCCGGATCCTGTTCCCGCTGATAATGAGGTGCTTATAGAGGTAAAAGCCGCAGGTATCTGCGGAAGCGACGTTCACGGCATGGACGGAAGTACGGGAAGAAGAATCCCCCCGGTCATCATGGGGCATGAAGCGGCCGGTATTATTATCAGTACAGGGAATGCAGTAACGGAATGGAAACCGGGCGACCGTGTTACGTTCGATTCCACTATTTACCGGCTCGACGACTGGTATACAGAAAAAGAAATGTATAATCTCAGTGATAACCGTATGGTGCTTGGGGTCTCAACACCGGAATATAAACGGGATGGAGCATTTGCGCAGTATATAACTGTTGCTCAACACATTCTTCACAGGATCCCCGGTAACTTAAGCTTTGTTCAGGCCGCAATGACAGAGCCGGCAGCTGTCGCTCTCCACGCCGTAAACCTCACTGCGACTGAGGTTAACGATACAGCCGTAGTTTTTGGTGCCGGAATGATCGGCCTGTTCCTGATCCAACTGCTGAAACTGGCAGGCTGTTCTCAGGTGGTAGCTGTGGATATTGAGAATGATAAGCTTAAACTGGCTGATATATCAGGGGCAACTGCCACCCTGAACTCCCTGACCTGCGACGTTGTTACCGAAATACAAAAGATAACAGACGGGAGAGGAGCTGATGTGGCCGTGGAAGCCGTTGGAATTTCCCAGACAATAGAAACAGGTATTCATAGCCTCAGAAAGGGAGGTACACTTACCCTCGTGGGCAATACCTCACCTTCAGTTGAGATACCTTTACAATCAATAGTTACCAGGCAAATACGCCTGCAGGGTTCATGCGCAATTAATGGTGAATACCCTGCTGTACTGGATCTTCTGCTGACGGAAAAATTAAAAACCGGTCATATCCTGAGCGCTGTTGCCCCCCTCTCAGAAGGAGCCACCTGGTTTAACAGATTATATAATAAAGAAAAAGGGTTAATTAAGGTTGTGCTGATCCCCTGATACACATGCCATGAGTTCCTTTGTGGTTAAATACGATTGTGAGGTAACCACACAAAGTACGTACGAAGGTGCACAAAGGAAACACGAAGTACGTACGAAGGTGCACATAGGAAACACATTTGTTTTATATAGCTATATCATTAGATATGACACAAAAACTGAAAACTGCGATCATAGGCTGCGGTAAAGTCGCTCATATCCACGCCAAAGCTTTAATCAATGCGAAAGGTTCTCATTTCGCAGCTGTTTGCAGCCGTTCCCCCGAAAAAAGACTTGAATTCGCTGAGAAATATAATGTTAAAGCATATTCTGATACGGAAAAAATGATCTGCAAAGAGCACATTGATATAGTGGTAGTCTGCACCCCTCATCCTGCTCATAAAGAAAGTGCCATAACGGCTTTATCCGCCGGTGCACATGTGCTGGTCGAAAAACCAATGGCATCCTCATTGCAGGATTGCGATGCAATGCTGGCCGCCGCCGCAATGAATAATAAAAAGATCGGGGTGGTCAGTCAGAGAAGATTTTATTCCCCATGTCAGCGTTTGTATAATGCTGTTTCCACCGGAAAAATCGGGACTCCTGCACTGGGAACAGTGCAGATGCTGGGATGGAGAGATAAAGCCTATTATGAGAGTGACCCCTGGAGGGGAACATGGATCGGGGAGGGAGGGGGAGTGCTGGTGAATCAGGCTCCTCATCAGATAGATCTCCTCCAGTGGTTTATGGGAGGAGAAATAGAAGAACTTTATGGCATCTGGAGAAACATGAACCATCCTTATATTGAGGTCGATGATACGGCTCTGGCAATATTGAAATTCAAAAACGGAGGTATAGCCAACATCGTGGTGAGTAATTCACAAAAACCGGGAATCTACGGAAAAGTGCACATCCATGGTTCAAACGGTGCTTCTGTGGGGGTTCAGACCGACGGGGGAGCCATGTTTGTTGCCGGGATGTCAGCTATCCTTGATCCTCCTGTAAATGACCTGTGGACTATCCCCGGAGAAGAAAACTTCCTGGCTAAATGGGTACAGAAAGACTCTGATTTTTTTAACAGTATTGACCCTGTGGAGTACTACATCAGATTGCAGGATGAAGATTTTATACAGTCCGTGATGGAAGATCGTGAACCTCTGGTCAACGGCCGGGAAGGAAGAAAAACCGTGGAAATATTCTCCGCCATTTACCGCTCATGCCGTGATAACATTCCCGTAAAGTGGCCTCTGAATGCTGAAGGGTACCTCTAAAAACTCCAACTTCTGCGTTACGCAAAATTTGTAAAGTCCTCATCCAGACAAAGATTGTCGGGACTCTGGCTTTACAAATTTTGCAAGCCTTGAATTTGAAGTTTTTAGAGGTGCCCTGAAGATAATACCCCGAATTGAAAAAGAAGGTATTAACGCAAAGTCGATTTTTTAATTAATTTTACATACAATAGTTCGTTGAATTAAAACTATCTGTCATGAATTCTTTTCCTTTGTGTTCCTTTGTGGGTACTTCGTATCCTTTGTGGTTTGAATTTTTCACCAATAAGGTACTTACGAACCTAAAGCATTTCTTTTATTGTTTTTTCCTCCTCAGCTTTTTATTCTCCTCATGTTTAAGGAAAACAGAGTCCCCTTCTGTTACTCAGGATTTTAATCCCCTGGTTTCTGCATTTACATCGGGTGTAATATCTGCAGAATCCTCTATCCGGATATACCTGGCTGCCGACATAGATGAAAATTATGTAAGTGGAAACATGTTACCGGGAAAAATCTTTGAATTCTCTCCATCCATCAAGGGAAACACCTATATGATCGATTCACGTACCATTGAATACAGGCCTGAAAAACGACTTCCTTCAGGCACGACCTTTAACGGTAAGGTGCTGCTTTCCAATGTTTACAATAAAAAAGATGCCGGCGATTTTTCGTTTTCATTTAAAACAATCCCTCTTAATATTGATGTGAGTTTTGACGGTTTGAGAACCTATAGTAAAAATGATCTGAAGCTGAATGAAATTGCAGGAAAAGTCCTCTCCACCGATCGTCTTTCGGTTGATGAAACTGAGTCTATGATCTCTGCCAGTCAGGGAAACCGGAAATTGTCACTCAGATGGTTGCACCAGGAAGACGGAAAGGTGCATCATTTCACGGTAGATAGTGTAAATCGTACTGAGAAAAGAGAATCGGTTATTATCAGTTGGGAAGGAAAGGATAAGACTACCGGATCAAAGGAATATATAATCCCCGGGTTAAATGAATTCACTTTAATGGAACAGAAGGTTGTTCAGCAACCCGAACAGCATGTTTTACTTACATTTTCAGATCCTCTACAGGTAAATCAGGACCTTAAGGGACTTATCTACCTGGATAATAATACCAGCCTGCGATTTAGTATTGAGGATAATACCGTAAAGGCATATCCTGTGATAAGGCAAAAAGGGAGAGTTAATCTTCTGGTGGAACCCGGTATTCAAAATGTTTTGGGATATAAATTTACTGACAGGGCTTCCTATACCTTGAATTTTGAACCGCTCAAACCTGCTTTAAAGCTTATTGGAAAGGGAGTGATCATTCCACAGTCGGAGGGTCTCCTTTTTCCCTTTGAAGCGGTTAACCTGAAAGCTGTGGATGTTAAGGTGATCAGAATTTATGAAGATAATGTGGCACAGTTTCTCCAGGTCAACAGGCTTGACGGAGATTATGAGATTAAGAGGGCAGGAAGACTGGTAGTGAAGCGGACGATAGGCCTTACTTCTGAAAGACCAATAAACTATGGCGAATGGAATGCATTTTCCATCGATCTTTCTTCCCTTATTGATGCTGAACCTGGTGCGATTTATCGGGTTGAGTTAAGTTTCCGTCAGAAGCATTCCCTGTATGAGTGCCCGGGTGGTAAAGATGCCGGTCAACCTGAGGAGGAAGACTACAACGGGGTAACCGAAGCAGATATGGCATTTTACGACTCATACAGCTATTATGGCTGGGACGACTATGATGACTATTATTACGACTGGCGTGAGAGAGAAGATCCCTGCAGCAGGTCATATTATATGTATGGAAACACTGTCGCCCGTAATGTCCTGGCTTCCAATCTGGGGATTATCGCAAAACAGGGAAGTGACAAGTCGCTGTTGTTCGCTGTTACCGACCTTCGTACTACTGACCCCGTTCAGGATGTCACTCTGAATATTTATAATTACCAGCAGCAACTTTTGGCATCATTAATGACTGACAGGAATGGAACTGCCGGTATTACCCTTGAAAATCAACCTTTTCTTCTTATCGCAAAAAAAGATAAACAGAGAGGATATCTCCGTCTTGATGCGGGTTCTTCGCTTTCTCTCAGCAGCTTTGATATTCAGGGTGCAGCTGTAAACAGAGGGATTAAGGGATTTATCTATGGAGAAAGAGGGGTGTGGCGACCGGGTGACACCTTATTTCTTACATTTATCCTCGAAGACAAACTGCAGAAGCTTCCCCCGAATCACCCGGTGACCCTTGAATTATTTGATCCTCACGGGAAAAAGCTCACCAGAGTAACATCGGTTACAGGTCTTAATGGTTTTTATTGTTTTACAGTTCCTACAGATCAGAATGCTCCTACGGGTAGCTGGACGGCAAGAGTTATGACCGGAAATATCACTTTTACCAGGAATCTGAGGATTGAAACCATTAAACCTAACCGTCTAAAAGTAAACCTTGATTTTGGAACTGAAGAATTACGCTCTGAAGTTTCATCGATCACTGGAAGGATAAAGTCTAACTGGCTCCACGGCGCTCCGGCTTCTGATCTGAAAGCCTCAATTTCTGTGAATTTTAAAAATATCCCCACTTCCTTTGCGGGGTTTACAGATTATACTTTTACAGACCCTTCCCGTTCTTTCTTCCCTGTTGAACAGGATGTGTTCAGCGGTGTGCTTGATCGTGAAGGGACAGCTTCTTTCCGCACTTCTTTCAGCGTCAGGGAACAGAGCCCCGGAAAAGTTAATGCAGTTTTTACTACCCGGGTTTTCGAAAAAGGTGGTGATTTCAGTATTGATCAATATACTATTCCTTATTCTCCTTATCCTTCCTATACCGGATTGAAAACTCCGGCCGGTGACCGCTACGGGGTTTTGCTCACCGACACGTTACAGGTCTTTGAAGTGGTAACCTTAAAGGAAAACGGATCACTAACCGACAGAAGGAATCTGCAGGTGAAGATTTATAAACTCGACTGGAAATGGTGGTGGCACTCGGAGGATGAAAATCTCGCATCATATATCGGGAGTTCATATTATAAACCTGTTTTTGAGAGGGTGCTGAATACGGTTAATGGAAAGGCATCTTTTGCTTTTCAGGTTGATTATCCTGACTGGGGAAGGTTTTATGTCAGGGTGTATGATCCTGTAAGCGGCCATTCTGCCGGGAAGATTGTATATCTCGACTGGCCGGGATGGGCAGGCAGGGCAGACAGGAAAGATCCTTCGGCAGCTACTATGCTTACTTTCAGTGCAGATAAGAATAAATATGCTGTAGGTGAAACAGCCGTTATTACCATTCCCACAAGTATGGGAGGGCGTGTGTTTCTCAGCATAGAAAACGGTACACACATTATAGATCATCATTGGATAAAAACAACAGGTGCGGAAACCACCTTTAGTTTCACGGTTACAAAGGAAATGACCCCGAATGTATACGTAAATGTGACGCTCATTCAGCCGCATGAACAAACGGTAAATGACCTGCCTGTAAGGATGTATGGCATTATTCCATTGCTCGTTGAAGACCCCGACACTCATCTTGAGCCTGTGATAAGGATGAAGGATTTACTGGAGCCTGAATCGGTTGTTGATATAACTGTTTCCGAAGACAGGGGTAAAGAAATGACCTATACCATTGCCATGGTGGATGAAGGGTTGCTTGACCTTACAAGGTATAAAACCCCGGATCCCTGGCAGCTGTTCTATGCAAAGGAAGCACTGGGAGTGAATACTTTCGATCTGTACGATATGGTACTTGGAGCATATGGGGGGCGTATCGACGGAATATTCAGTATAGGGGGAGATGAGGAAGCATTGATGGCAAAGGATGGAGATAAAGCAAACAGGTTCCCGCCCGTTGTGAAGTTTCTCGGCCCTTTTCACCTTCCCGCTAAAAAATCCATGACCCACCGGATACGCATGCCAAATTATGTCGGATCAGTAAAAACTATGGTAGTTGCAGGTTATAACGGAGCATTCGGAAATGCTGAAAAAGCAACACCTGTGAGGAAGCCTTTGATGATCCTCGCTACATTGCCCAGAGTCCTTGGCCCTTCTGAAACAGTAAGCCTCCCTGTAACTGTCTTTGCCATGGAGGAACACGTGAGAAAAGTTGATATCGAAATTGAATACAATGACCTTTTTAATGCCTCTTCAACAAAGCAGACTATTATATTTGACAGGCCAGGGGATAAAACTGTGGATTTTATTCTGAAAACGGGGGAAACTACCGGAAAAGGCAGCGTGAAAATCATTGCTACATCGGGAAAAGAAAAGGCGGTTTATGAAGTGGAATTGGATATCCGCTCCCCGAATCCTGAGGTAACCCGTTTTGTTTATGGTATCACTGAGCCGGGCCAGACATGGAACAGTGAATTTATGCTTCCCGGAATGAAAGGCACAAATACCGGAACTCTTGAAGTGTCTGCACTTCCTCCTGTTGACTTTGGTCGCCGCTTGAAATTCCTTATGGCTTACCCGCATGGTTGTGTGGAACAGATTGCCTCCGCGGCATTTCCCCAGTTATTCCTTGCCGATATTATGGAGGTGAATGAAAACATGAAAAACATGATAAGCAACAATGTCCAGGCTGCCATCAGGCAGATCAGTTCCATGCAGCTCTCAGGCGGGGGAGTGGGATACTGGCCGGGAGCAACCGCTGAAAATGACTGGGGTACAAGTTATGCCGGACACTTTATGCTCGAAGCGAAAAGAAAAGGTTTTTCCGTACCGGAGAACTTTCTCAGAAACTGGACCCGGTATCAGAAAAGAACAGCCAGGAACTGGACAGGTTCTGTTTACCAGTCGGAATGGGAAAAGAATGTCCTTGAACTTGCGCAGGCATACAGGCTTTATACCCTTGCACTGGCTGGTGAAGCCGAAACAGGAGCCATGAACCGGCTGCGGGAGAAACAGGGAATTAAAAATATCACTCAGTGGAGACTGGCTGCAGCTTATGCGCTGACAGGGCAAACCGAATCAGCCCTTAAAATGACAGATAACCTCACCACTGGCGTGCCTGTCTATGAAGATCCCGGATATACCTACGGTTCCTCACTGAGGGATATGGCCATGATACTGGAAGCTATGGTACTTATCGGGGAAAGGGAAAAGGCTATACCTGTGCTTCAGGAAGTATCCCGACAATTAAGCAGCGATACCTGGTACAGTACACAAACAACAGCCTTCGGACTCATCGCTGTTTCGGCTTTCGCGGGAGGCAGCAGAACCTCCGGAGAACTGAAATATAACTTTAGTATAAATAATCAGCAGGATAAACATGCAGCAACAAAATCCCCCTTTTCCAGTATCAATTATAATTTTGAACAGGCCGACAGGGGAAGTGTGAAAGTCACCAATAAAGGAGAAGGACTGGTTTATATCCGTTTTGCCCTCCACGGAACACCATTGGCCGGTGAGGAAAAAGCTTATTCCTCTAACCTGGTACTCTCTGTCAACTATCAGGATATGCAGGGAAATACTATTGACGTTTCAAAGCTGGAACAGGGAACTGATTTTATCGCTTTAGTGGTTGTACGTAATCCGGGAACACTCGGATACTACAGTGATATGGCGTTAACACAAATTTTCCCGTCCGGATGGGAAATTCAGAATGTCAGATTGTTTGAAACCCACATCGGAACATTCAGCAATGCGGAATACCAGGATTTCAGAGATGACAGGGTATATACCTATTTCAACATTGGAAAGAATAAAACAGAAAAATTTGCAGTTAAGTTGAATGCAGCATATAAAGGTATGTTTTACCTGCCCGGAATTTCATGTGAAGCCATGTATCGTAGTGATATAAGCGCTGTGAGGGAAGGTCAGTGGGTGGAAGTTGTTGAAGCAGGTATGGAACGCTGAATGAGATTAAATGTTCGGCGGATTTTCATTGCATCGTTATTATTCTCTGGCCCGCCGTCAAGGACATGGTCTATTTCATCTGAGTCAGAACCATACTTATTATATGCTTCTCTTATAGTTTCCACCCGTACTTTACCTGAGACATGCAGTTATGGTGGAAATGAAAAATTCGTAGAATAATCTAAACAAGAAATAGATATTAATCCTTAAATTTGTCATAATATTAAAAAATAAAACCATGACTGAGTTAAAAAAAATATTAAAACTTAGTGTAAATGACCGGATACACTTGGTTCAGACCATCTGGGATAGTATTGCAATTGAAACTGAAATATCAGATATAAGTAATGAACATAAAAAGATCATTGATGAACGCTTAAAGGCCCACAAAAATAATCCCAGTTATGTTGTTAGTTGGGAAGAGGTCAAAACAAGCGTAAAAAAGATTTTATGAAATACCTGGTAGAATTCAGAGTTGAAGCCCAAAAGGATATTCTGGAAGCGACTGCATGGTATGAAAAGAACCGGGAAGGCCTGGGTGATGAATTTTTAATTGCAGTTGAAAACGAAAAACATTTTATTGAACAAAATCCATATTATTAAGAAGAAAAATATAAAGGAATCAGAAGAGCAATTACAAAAAGGTTTCCCTACATTTTATATTATAAGATTGAATCTGAAACCAAGGTTCTGGTTTATGCAGTTCTGCACATGAAAAGAAGTTCAAGACTTTGGAAAAAAAGGGTGAAAAAATAGAGGGATTTTTGAACGGTATGATTACGGGGCAAGGTTTTATGACCCAACTTTAGGACGTTTTCATACACAAGATAGATTCGCTGGGAAGTTTAATAATGTATCCCCATACCAATATGCCAGCTATTTCTAAACCAAATCCAGAATTTTCTGTTGCAATATTGCAACACTGCCCATAAAAAACATTAATTTACAACAATTTACATTAAATTCTAATTATTTCAATCTTTCTTTAAGAAATATTACGCATCTTTTCCAGCGCAGTGTCCTTCCTGACCGGATTTTCATCTGCAAAGCCGGCATAATTCCTTTCTGTTAATCCGTAACCTCTCCCTCCTGGCTTCCTGTATCTGTTCTTTCCATTGTTCATGTAAACCAGTCATGCCTGAATATGATTCAAAAAGGTTGTATCGTCCCCTTCGTCCCTTTCTTCGTCCCTTAACCACATAACCACTCAACAAAAAAAACCCTATCTTTACATTTCATAAATAGTTAAAATGTAACCATCTTGAAAATAACCACGCAGGAAAATATCGGAAAACTTAAGTCGCTGATTGACAATGCGAAAAACATACTCATCACAACCCACGTAAATGCTGATGGTGATGCTATAGGTTCGTCCATGGCTCTTGCTTTAGTACTAAAAAAAACAGGTAAGGAGGTGATGATCATTACACCAAATGACTATCCCGGGTTTTTGCACTGGTTGCCGGGACAGGAGTTGATTAACGTGGATATGAAAAACCCGGGAAAAACAAAATTATGGGCTGAAAAAGCAGATATCATTTTTTGCGTGGATTACAATGAACCAAAAAGACTTAAAAAGGCAGAAGCAGAGATAATAAAAAGCAAGGCAATAAAAGTCCTGATTGATCATCATCCTTTTCCTGCTGATTTCACCGATTTGAAGATTTCCGTTACAAAACTGGGTTCTACTGCAGAATTATTGTATTATCTAATCCATGAACTTGGGTTGCAGCATCTTATTGATAAGGATGTCGCAGAATGCCTGTTTACCGGTATCATGACCGATACAGGATGTTTCAGCTACAGTTGTTCTTATCCTCAGGTGTTTAATGTTACAGCAGAACTGTTGAAACACGGAATTAACAAAGACTTGATTTACAGTAATGTATATGAAAACTTCTCTGAATCCCGGATGAAGCTCATGGGGTATTGTCTGAATGAGAAAATGGTTGTTTTGCCGGAATATAATACTGCTTATATAAGCCTCACAGAAAAAGAACTGCAGCAATACAATCATCTGCCCGGAGATACGGAAGGTTTTGTAAATATTCCCTTTTCTATAAAAAACATTCGTTTCACTGCCTTGTTCATGGAGAAAAGAGATCATATCAAAATATCTTTCCGTTCCCGGGGAAATTTTAATGTAAATCAGTTTTCTTCAAGATATTTTAACGGGGGAGGACATCTAAATGCTGCCGGTGGAGAAGTAAAGCAGTCAATGGAAGATACCCTGAGACAGTTCGTGAAACTTCTGCCGGAGTTCAGAAAACAGCTCACATAATTATTACCATCAGCTGAAATTATGAAACTCCCATGTACTTTTGCACATAATAAGGACATGAAATTTACTGTTAAATATTTCAACTATCATTCTATTACCTGCTCACTTCTGATTTTATTGGTAACAGGTTTCCTTTTTTCCTGTAAAAGGCCTGTACAGTATCCTGAAGGCCGGAATAATAAATCCACCCGGGATGCTTCGGAGTCTTTACTGAATATAAACAAATACCTTGTAAAGCGGCAGCAGGAAATAATTGAGGCCTATGTGGAAAGAGTAGGATGGGATATGAAAACCTCACATACAGGATTATGGTACATGATCTGTGAGAATGGAACAGGCGCGAGAGGGGAAAAAGATAAAATTATCGCTTTGGATTATACGATCTCATTATTGGATGGCACATTATGTGATGCTTCCCCCGAAGGGAAACCAAAATCCTTCCGTATAGGCCATGGGGGAGTGGAACCTGGCCTGGAAGAAGGAGCATTACTTTTACGGGAGGGTGACAAAGCCCGCTTTATTATGGCCCCTCATCTGGCACACGGTAACTTTGGCGACAGTGATAAAATTCCTCCCGGAGAAATTTTAATATATGATGTTTTTGTTAGATATGTACAATAGTATGCCCCCTGTTCATTATCGACCTCATTAAGAAGCAAAAAAAAACGCAGAGGCAAAGGCGCAAAAAAAACAATGAAATGTAAAGCATGAAGAATGAAAGCAGAGACATAAAATTATTTTTTTTAACTTTTGATTTAATCAGATATGTTCTTCTCCGCATATTCAGCTTTTTAAAACTGAGCCTTTGCGCCTTTGCGTTTATTTTTCCGATTGAACCTGATATTCATTATAAGTCGGGGATCAGACGATTAAGTTACCTGAAGAACATGGATTGCTGTATGCAGATGAACCCCATCTTTCATGTTGTCCTGATTTGTGCATTCCAGCTTTTAGTGTCTTGTACTAATTCCGGTCTTAAAGGATATAAAAGAATACAGCCACAAGTACATTTTAAACTGCATAAGTTCGGAACAAATGCAGGTAAGCTATCGGAGAACGATCTTGTTACTATCCATATTTCGTATTCTACAATAGACGATTCCATTTTCTTTAAAGGAGTCCGCAAGATCAGACTGGTAGACCCCGGATTTAATAATTCAGTTTTTGCCTGTCTGATAAAATTGCATATGGGTGACAGTGCGAGTTTTATTTTCAATACTTCCGACTTCTTTGTTAAGAATCTTAAAACACCTGTTCCGGCATATTTAATAAATCATAAAAGGATAAAACTGAATATTTCTGTACTTGATATACAAACAGCCGAGGAATATGAAGCCGGCAAAATGCAGTTCATGCAATGGGCACAAGATCTGAGAGAACTTGAGAAAGAGATTATCCGCAGTTTTCTTAACCAGGAAAGAATTAAGGTAAGTCCTACTCCCGGTGGAATGTATTTTATTCTAACTAAGGTTGGTAACGGAGCACGTCCTGTAAAAGGGGATATGGTTTCCGTTAACTATGAAGGGAAATTCCTGGATGGCCGTTATTTCGATAGTACAAAAAAACGCGAGGAAGCCCTTGAATTTATTTATGGACAGGAGTATATGGTTATAAAGGGGATTGAGGATGCAATAGGGATGATGAGGGAAGGAGACAGGGCATTGATCATTCTGCCTTCTGATCTTGCTTTTGGCAGTTCTGGTGCCGGAGAGGGTATCATTCCTCCCTATACAGCACTGATTTATGAGCTGGAATTGTTAAAGGTGTGTAAAATAAATTAGCTTCAGCAACCTTTTTTAGTACTTTTGTATCTTATATATACCAATAGTGCGTTAAATAAAGAAAACGCAATGGCGCGAAGTAGCATATTATTGATTAACAAAAATATGAACAATGACTATTCAAAAACAAAAAAATAATAGCATGAACTTAAAGTACAGATTTTTTTTAAACCTTTTATGGATAATTCTGGGTCTTTCTTCCTGTTTGAAAAATGATCACCAGGATAGACTGGATGACGAGTTAAGACTTCTTAGTGTATATCTGCAGGAAAATGATATTACTGTAGCTCCCACAGCTTCAGGTTTATATTACATTGAAAATCAACCAGGGATTGGAGTTACTCCTTCTCCGGGAGATTATGTGTTGTTTAATTTCACCGGAAGATTAGTGGCTGGAGAGAAGGTTTATGGAACTTCCGATGAAAGTACTGCTTTGTTTTATGAACTGCATTCTTCAAATGTATTGTACGGACCTTATAAGATGCAATATGGATACATCTCGCCATATGGCGTCAATGAAGGCTTAGGTTATATGAGTGAAGGAACGGTTGCCCGCCTTATTTTTCCGAGCACACTTGGATTTGGTTCTTCACCTGTCGGAACAATTCCCGCTTATAGCTCATTGATTTATGATATCGAAATGCTTAAAATCATTCCGGATCCTGTTGAATATGAAAATGAGCAGATCAGCGCTTACCTTGATGAAAATGAATATATCGCGTTTCCGGATGAGAATGGATTGTATTATATTGAAGCAGTAACCGGCACCGGAAGTGCCCCAACATCAAATTCAAGGGTTGAAGTAGTATATACAGCAAGCCTTATCGATGGCAGGATCCTTGCAACAACAGGGACCACCAGCCGGTCCTTACGACTTGATGATTATTATGAGATATCAGGACTGAAAGAGGGTGTAAAGAAAATGAAAGTGGGTGGTAAAGCAATTATTATTGTTCCACATAATCTGGGATTTGGTGAACATTCTGTTACCGACATGTCCTTTGGATACAAGGTGCCTGTTCCTCCATACGCAACTATAATATTCGAGATTGAATTGAAGTCCATTCTTTAACCTGTCCGCAATACGGGATACTGAAACCGAAAGTGGACTGATGATTTACCCTGCCTGCTTACTTCTTTAATAACAGAAATACAGCTGGTATTTTATGCAGATCTGGTATATCTGATTTCCAGGATTTGACACTCATAGTTCTGATCCTTTCCTGAGCTGTAGTAATATCACTTCCAATACACAACAGAGTTGATGGATGGCAGGTTTTTAAAAGATCGTAAAGTAAAGCCATATTACGGTAAGGGGTTTCAATGAAAATTTGTGTTTGTTTATTTCCGGACGATAAAGACTCAATTTCTTTAATTCTTTTTATTCTTTCAGAACTTTTTACTGGCAGATAACCGTGAAAAACAAAATTTTGTCCGTTTAATCCTGATGCAGACAATGCAAGAAATATAGATGAAGGACCTGTCAGGGGAACTACATCTATCCCCTTACTGTGGCCGGATAATACAAGCTCTGATCCCGGATCAGCAATCCCTGGAATACCTGCTTCCGAAATTATACCAATGTCTTTCCCTGCTAAACATAATTGCAAATACTCCTCAATACCCGACAGGTGATCGTGTTTGTCTATTTCATAAAATGTAATGTCATCGGGTTTTAAGGGATGTCCTGTTTTTAATAGAAATCTCCTGGCTGAACGTGTATTTTCAACAACAAAATAATTAATTTTTTTAATCCGGCTAATAACTTCTTCAGGTATTACCTGTCCCGGAAGACTTTCACCCAGAAGATTAGGTATGAGGTAAATTTTTCCTGTCATTATAATATTACTCTAATATTGTTTTCATTTTTTTCTCTGTGTCTCTCTGTGTTTCTCTGTGTCTCTCCGTGCAACAGTTACATGCGATTTTTTACAAAGAGAAGACAAAGAGAGAAACAGAGTCTTTTAAGTGTTGCTTCCAGATACCTCCTCCACTTTTTCCCAAAAATACACAAGATTACCACATCATTGCCTGATTTCCTAAATCTATTTTGTAATTTCGCACATAGTTTAATTTTTATTCAGGAATAAAACCAGAAACTTTGAAAATTACTTTCCTGGGCACAGGCACCTCACAGGGTGTGCCGGTAATAGCTTGTAATTGTGAGGCATGTGTTTCCACTGATAAAAGTGATAAAAGATTACGTACTTCGATACTGATTGAAGAGTCAGATCACACCTTAATCATTGATACAAGTCCGGATTTTCGCCAGCAGATGCTTTCTGCGAATGTGAGAAAACTTGATGCAGTGTTGTATACCCATGAACACCGTGATCACATTGCAGGTCTGGATGATATAAGAGCTTATAATCATCTGCAAAAAAAAGCAATGGATATTTATGCTGAAAAAAGAGTTGCCCGTGCACTTAAATATGAATTTCCTTATATTTTCAGTGAACATCGATATCCCGGAGCCCCGGAGGTTAACCTTCATATAATAGAAAACCGGGAGTTATACATAAACCAGATAAAGGTAACTCCCATACGTGTCATGCATTATAAATTACCTGTTCTGGGCTTCAGGATAGGGGAGTTTGCCTACATCACTGATGCGAATTTCATCCCGGAGGAGGAGAAAGAAAAACTGGCAGGGGTTAAATATTTAATTATTAATTCGTTAAGAAAAGAAAAACATGTCTCCCATTTTTGTTTATCAGAATCCCTGCAGGTAATTAATGAATTGAGCCCCCGCAGAGCATATCTTACACATATCAGCCATCAAATGGGTTTGCATGAGAAGCTGCAGAATGAATTACCCTCAGGAGTATGTTTAGCTTACGACGGATTGAAAATCGAGATTTGATTGTATCGTCCTAAAAAAGGGTTACAGATTTTTTGTTAATACTAAATGTGTTTTTAATTACTGTTCCTTAAATTAACTTTCTCTTTTCTGCCTCAATAAGCCAATTGATATAATTTCGTTATTGAGACACAAAATATTGTGTCTGTACGGCACATTTTCATTTCATCATTTTTTCCCGGGGTTGCAACCACTGGCTATTATATTGATTGCCCCCGGGCTTTCTTGCAAAGACGCACAGCCGTGCGTCTCTACTTCCCCGTGATCCCGTGATCCCTTGATTCCTTGATCCCCATCACTCGTCACTACGTCCCTCTCTTGCAGGATATTTTTTCTTGTTAAATATTTTTATGTATAATTGCACTATCTTATGGGATCAGGGATAATCATATTGTCAGCAGTATGGTTATCCGGAACTAAGCCTGAACCCATTATGTTTGCTAACCCTAAATAAAAATTGTATGAAGCTTATTATTCCCAATGGCTATAAGCCATTATTAGACCTCAAGCAAACAGAGAAAGCTATTAAGCTCATCAAAGATTCGTTTGAATCTGCCTTGTCATCCGTTTTAAAACTCAGGCGTGTTACTGCCCCCTTATTTGTTCTCAGGGGAACAGGTGTCAACGATGACCTTAACGGAATTGAACGTCCGGTGTCATTTAAAATTAAAGACCTTAATGATTCAACTGCCGAAGTGGTACAGTCACTTGCCAAGTGGAAAAGAATGGTACTCAGGGATTATGATATCCGAACCGGATATGGGATCTATACGGATATGAATGCCCTGCGACCGGACGAGGAATTGGATAATATTCATTCGGTTTATGTGGATCAATGGGATTGGGAGAAAGTACTGGCACCTGAACAGCGTAATATTGAAACCCTTAAGGATACTGTTACAAATATTTACAGGGTTATGAAAATGGTTGAGTTTGTTGTTCATGAACATTATCCTGTTATTGAGCCTGTTTTACCAAAGGAAATATTCTTTATTCATGCGGAAGAACTTCTTCAGCTCTACCCGGATTTATCTCCAAAACAAAGAGAGGAAAAAATTACAGAAAAATATGGGGCTGTATTTATTATTGGTATCGGAGGTTCGTTGTCCAATGGGAAACCTCATGACGGAAGAGCTCCTGATTATGACGATTGGACCACTCCTGCAGCCAATGGTTATAAGGGTCTGAACGGAGATATTCTGCTCTGGAGCCCGGTTTTAAAAATGGCCATTGAATTATCATCCATGGGAATCAGGGTTGACAGAGATGCATTATTAACACAGCTTTCAATCTCCGGCAGTGAGGACCGTAAGAAACTGTATTTTCACCGGCGACTCCTCAATAATGAGCTTACAGAAGCTATTGGTGGCGGAATAGGACAATCAAGACTCTGCATGTATTATCTCAGAAAAGCACACATAGGTGAAATTCAATCAAGCATCTGGCCGGGAGAGATGGTTGACCATTGTAAAAAAAGTAAAATTTTTCTGATTTGACCCATCCATTAAATTGTCATCTGAGCGTAATGCAATTTTTATCAGGAGTGGATTATTCTTTTTGTAGTTTGATCACTGCTTTTCTTACATCTGAAAGTAAAAATGAATATTCCCTTCTTAATGTAACAATTTTTTCATGTGTCTCAGTGTCAGGAAGGTTAAGTTCTTTCGCCAGCTCTTTGACAGAAATGTTGTAATTTTCCGATACTTCATCAAGCGTCATGTTATTTGTTACCCGAATAATATTGGAAGGATAACCCCCTGGGCTTATAATACTACCTTGATCAAATCTGCGAGTACCGTACCCGTCTCTTCTTCCCCGATCCAACCTGCGCGTACCGTACCTGTCTCTTCTCCCTTGATCAAACCTGGGTGGAAAGTACCTGTCTCCTCTCCCTTGATCCAACCTGGGTGGAACGTATCGTTCTCTTCCCCATTGTTCGTATCTGCGGGAAGTATAAACGTCTCTTCTGTCTTGTTCAGATTTACCTGGCTCATATCTTTCTCCTCTATCATATCGGTCGAATCTTCGTGGCGTGTAATTTTTATCTTCCTGACCTTTCCTGTAAAAATCAGTTGAGTTATATCTGCTGTCCTGCGATCGGGAAGGGACAAATCTATGCCGGTATTTTCTGGTTGACAACCCTGTTTCAGGTTTAATGAACAATGGGGAGAGTAACAGAAACAACCCGGCTGTCCCAATAGCAATTGCAAGAATAGTTCGCATATTCCTTCCTGAAACCATCTGCCTGAAAATACAGACTATTATATTCCAGTGCAGAATTATATGTAACAATAACAGGAACAAAAAAATAAAACCTAACCACAGGTGTACATTACCCCAATCGTGACGGGTAAGTCCAAGAAAATAAAATTCCACATCATTTTCATATAGTTCAACACGTTTATAGCCCGGTATCAATACATATTTCATAAGTAATCCCAGCCCTGCAACAGCCATTAATACAAGAAACATTGCAGTGTCGATAACCAGGTTCACCTGATTTTTATTTTTTAACCATGTTAACATGATTTTAATTTTTATATTGAATAATAATCATTAACCGATAAAGCAATATGTGTAATTCAACATAGGAAAAAATATTTCAATACAAAAATAAATGAACTTTTGTTCATTTTAAAATTATTTAGCTTATTTTTGAGTGATGAATTTTAAATATGAAAATTACTATTCTTACCGATAATTATCCCGGGAAATACACTGATGCAGAACATGGGCTTTCGTACCTGATTGAATATGAAGGGAAAAAAATTCTCTTTGATACTGGTCAAAGTAATCTGTTTCTGAGAAATGCTGAAAAGTTACATGTTGATATTTCAGATATTGATCTGATAATCCTCAGTCACGGACATTTTGACCATGGCAACGGATTGCAGTACCTCTCAGGTGGAACCCTGATATGTCATCCCGGATGTTTTACACGGCGGTTCAGTAAAATCAGCAAAAGATATATTGGTTTAAAGAATACAAAACAGGAAATTGAATCAAAATTTAACCTGATAACTTCTGTTGAACCTTATATAATTAGTGAGAAAATAATATTTCTTGGTGAAATTCCCCGGTTAACTGATTTTGAATCAAAAATTACACCATTTGTTTTTGAAGATGATTCACCCGATTTTGTAACAGACGACAGTGCAGTGGCTTTCCTGTTGCATAAAGGAATATTTGTTATAACCGGTTGTGGACATGCCGGAATTGTAAATACACTGGAACATGCTAAATCTGCTACCGGTAAAAACCGTATTTTGGGAATTATGGGAGGATTTCATCTTAAGTATGCCGACAATCAAACAAAAGAGACCATTTCATACCTGAAAGAAAACAATGTAAAGCACATTTACCCCTCACATTGTACGGAATTACCTGCTCTGATTGAATTTCATAAAACATTTCCTTTAAAACAAATAAAAACAGGTGATGTAATGGAGATTGACAATTAAGTAACCCGTGAACTCATTTTTAAAATTTTTTGAAAAATATATAATTATAATGAACATATGTTCATTATAATTATTATCTTTATATCGTAAAAATATAAATATTTAAACTATGAAAATTGCAATACCCGCATCAGCTAATAAAACAGATGCGTTAATAGATGAACGTTTTGCGCGTTGTCCTTTCTTTTGTTTGTATGCTACAGATAGTAAAAAAATTGAATTTAAAGAAAATGACAAACGGGATGGTGCAGGAGGTGTTGGACCCATGGTGGCTGAATTGTTGGCTGAAAATGGAGTGAATGAAATATGGTCAGTTGAAGTGGGGCCAAAAGCACAGAATGCATTAAATAAACTAAACATAAGGATAAAACTTGTTAATGCAGGACAAACGATAGAAAAATTAATAAATTCTCATGTTTAACCATTAAAATTTAACATTATGCCATATGGAGACCGTACCGGACCAATGGGACAAGGTCCCATGACCGGAAGAGCATTAGGTTTTTGTGCAGGGTATGATTCCCCTGGATACACAAAAGGATTTGGAAGAGGAATGGGCAGAGGCTTCGGCTTCGGAGGAGGCAGGGGTAGAGGCCGCGGTTTTCGCGGAGGATGGGGTTTCGGAAGAAGCCATAACCCTGAGTGGCCTTATTATACAGGTAGTTATCCTGCACCATGGCCCGAATCACTGAGTAAGGAGGATGAAATTAAAATGCTTAAATCTGAAGCCCAGGCCCTCAAACGTTCACAAAGTGAGATTGAAAAGAGACTGAAGGAGTTGGAAGATAAGGGGAGTGACAAGTGACAAGTGAAGGGGATCACGGGATCACGATATCACGGGATCAAGTGAGGGAATATCTATAATCAGAACTGAAATTATTGGATAATGTTTGTGGGATGTTTTAATTGAGTTGGCTTTTTTGAGGGTAGATGGGTTATTGGGTTATTGGGTTATTGGGTTATTGGGTTATTGGGTTATTGGGTTATTGGGGTATTGAGTTATTGGGTTATTGGGTTATTGGGTTATTATGATATTGCAATTACCCCGGGATCCCGTGATCCCTCGATCCCTCGATCCCTCGATCCCTCGATCCCTCAATCCCGTGATCCCTCAATCCCGTGATCCCTATTTATAATAGCAACATTTAAATTTAAATTATTTATGAAACCCCCATCCCGATTGCTCGGGACAACAAGGACATGAACAAACATGGGGGTTCCCCCGCAGAGCGGGACAGGCCATGCCCATTAGCAGGTCAGGTAGTAATAACATATTGATTTATAAAAACA
>ENA-ORXD01000404-ORXD01000404.1-sediment-metagenome-genome-assembly--contig:-NODE-404-length-57371-cov-4.415017_pt1 | contig 57371 bp, 45 predicted proteins | sample MGYA00237862_ERZ511471 | MGnify/ENA metagenome assembly ERZ511471
CTCTCCAATATTGAAAAAAGCTTCAACCACATTTTTGGTGTTGATGAAACCCGGTCTCTTATTCGGCGCTTTTCCGATTACTTTTCCGTCATCACCTTGGGGCCGATCTTTATCCTGCTGGCCATCACCATGACTTCCACCATGCAGAGCAATGCGCTGGTGGCTCATCTGCAGACCAAGGCCTATATCGGCGAACTGATCATCTTCTTGTTCAAGATTTTGCCGTTCATGGGGATGTGGGTCACTTTCACCGTCCTTTACATCTTCATGCCCAACAGCAAGGTCAGCCTGCGGGCCGCGATCGTTGGCGGCATCTGCGGCGGTACGATGTGGCAGTTGGCGCAGTGGAGCTATGTCTATTTCCAGGTCGGGGTGGGGCGCTATAACGCCATCTACGGCACCATGGCGGCACTGCCCATTCTCATGGTGTGGATCTATGTCAGCTGGCTTATCGTTCTGTTCGGTTTGGAGATCACCTACGCCTGGCAGTTCCTGCGCCTTTCACCAAGCCGCTGGCGTGGAGAACAGGTTCCTTACGGCGGGCGGGAAGGGGTGGCTCTGGCCATCCTCAGCGTCGTGGCCGAATCCTTTGACGCAGGCCGAGGACCGGTGGACGCGGTGAGTCTGGCACGTCGTCTCGACGTGTCCCCCCGGTTGATCAAGTATATGCTCAATCGACTCCTATCCCTCCAGCTGCTCAGCGAAGTTCAGGCGGACGGCCGCGAATCGTCTGTGTACGCACCGGGTCGATCTCCTGCCCGGTTGAAAGTTTGGGAGATTTTGAAGGCATTACGGGAAGACGGGGGGGGGAGCTTCGGCTTGCGCTCCAGTCGGGCCGGACATCTGGTCGCTAACCTCCAGCAGCGGCTAGGGGAATCGGCTGAACAGTCCCTGGCCGGCTTGACCCTGCTCGATCTGGCCGAAGAACTGCGCCGCGAGGAACATCGCGGGGAACCGAATCAGTAGGTGCGCAGAGAAAATTCGCCGTTGCTGTAGACGAGGTAGGAGTACTGGCTGATCCAGTCACCCAGAGCGATGAACAGGCCTTTGTCGGTCTCCATCCGCCAGGGGGTATGGAAATGGCCGCTGACGACCACTCCAAAGCCTTCGGCAAAACGTTCCTCGGCAAAACTGGCAAACAGTTCATGAGGAGACCAGGTCTGGTCTTTTTTTACCCGGTGTTGTTGACTCTGGCGGCTGGCCCAACGGGCGATTTCCCAGGTCCAATCGGGGGGCAACAGTTTGATTAGCCCTCCCAAAAGGCCGCTGCGCAATACTCGACGCAGAACCCGGTAGCCGCGATCATTGGGGTTGAGCAGGTCGCCATGACAGACGAACAGGCGTTGCTCGTCCAGTTGCAGGGCGCCGCCATCAGGGAGAACCTGGCAACCAAGGGTCTCGGAGATGTAGGGCCCGACGCGAAAATCGTGATTCCCCTCGACGAAGACCATTTTTACACCGCGTTGACTTAGACGCTGCAGGCTGGCTAGCAACGGGACGTAGGGTGCAAAAACGGTATGCCGGTAGCCGACCCAGAACTCGAAAATGTCGCCGAGTAAATAAAGGGTGCGCAGGTCGTCCCCCTGTTCATCGAGAAATTGCAGCAGGCGCTGGTAATTCTCGTCCTCGGGATAACGCAGATGGGCGTCGGCAATAAAGATGTCTTTCATGGTCGATATCCCTGATTTTCCTTGGTACGCCGGTTGGTTGAATTGGTCTCAACTATAGGGTGACCTGCCCTGCGAGTCAAGTTTGGCAGAGAACGATTGCGAGCCGATTTTCATCTTATTCTATTGCTGGAGGATGTTTGATGCTGGAAACCTTTACCTCACTTCACCCGGTTGTGCAGGCGATTATCGCCACCGGCTTCACTTGGTTTATGACCGCGCTTGGTGCGGCTGCCGTGTTTCTGGCGCGCAAACCGAGCCGCAAAACCATGGATGCCATGCTCGGATTTGCCGCCGGGGTGATGATCGCGGCCAGTTATTGGAGTCTGCTGGCTCCGGCCATCGAAATGTCTGAAGGGAAGGCCTTGCCAGCCTGGGTGCCGGCGGTCGTCGGTTTTCTGGCCGGCGGTATTTTCCTGCGTGGCGTGGACATGGTCCTGCCTCATCTGCATTTGAACTTCCCCAAAACCGAGGCTGAAGGTCTGCAGACCAACTGGCATCGGACCACTCTGTTTGTTTTGGCGATCACCTTGCACAACATCCCCGAAGGACTGGCTGTGGGAGTCGCTTTCGGTGCCGTGGCCTACGGCCTGCCATCGGCAACCATCCCCGGCGCCATTGCCCTGGCTCTCGGTATTGGCATTCAGAACTTTCCCGAAGGGATGGCCGTTTCCCTCCCGCTGCGCCGCGAGGGGGTTTCCCTGTTCAAAAGCTTCATGGCCGGCCAATTATCCGGCATGGTAGAGATTGCGGCGGGTATTCTCGGCGCCGCCATGGTGCTGATCGCTCAGCCGTTTCTACCCTATGCCCTCAGCTTTGCCGCCGGGGCGATGATTTTTGTGGTGATCGAGGAAGTCATTCCCGAATCACAAGCCGGCGAAAATACTGATATCGCCACCATGGGAGCGATGCTTGGTTTTGCGGTGATGATGACGCTGGATGTGGGGCTCGGCTAAACCCTTTTTAATTCCTGTTTAGACGACTAGACAAACTCCTTCACGGTCGGTATGATACGGGCCTCTACCGAGACGTCTGCAACCGAAACGCCTCACGATTTTATCTTAAAGGATTGCTGTGCTCGAATCGACTGAAGCTGTCCCGGACTATAAGACCCGGGTGCAGACCGGCCTGCGGGATGGGTTTCGCACCTCGCTGAAACTGATTAAATTCGTTCTTCCCCTTTACATCATTGTCGACCTCCTCAAAGGCTCCGACCTCATCAACCTGCTGGGAAGTTGGTTTGCGCCGTTCATGAAACTGTTCGGCCTGCCAGGCGAAGCTGCCTTTGCTTTTATGGCGGCATTTTTAACCAACCTCTACGCGGCTATCGCTGTCCTTGCCCCTCTCGACCTCACCCCCTGGCAGGTTACTCAATGTGGACTGATGATGGGGATTGCCCATAACCTGCTGCTGGAAGGAGGGGTCCTTGGCAGCACCGGCACTCGAGCCGGAGTCCTCACGGCCTGCCGGTTGCTGTTGGCCGTTGTTGCCGGCCTGCTGCTGCATTGGGCACAATTGCTGGGAGGGTGGTAATGGACGCATTGCTGCACGCCGTTTGGGGCGCCTGCCAACTTTCCCTGAAACTGCTGATCATCATCATTCCGCTTGTCACCCTGTTTGAAGTGCTGCGTTATTTGCCGATTTTTCGTCGGGCCGGTAATGCCGTAGAGCCTCTGATGCGCGGTATCGGCCTCAACCGGGATGCGGCTGTGCCCCTTTTTACCGGCATCTTCCTGGGAATTGCCTATGGTGCAGGCATCATCATCCGGGTCGCACGGGAAAAAGCGCTGCCCCGTCGCGATCTGTTCCTTATCGGGCTGTTCCTGGCGACCTGTCATGCTGTCATCGAAGATACCCTGATTTTTGTGGTGATCGGCGGCAATGGCTGGGTCATGCTCGGGGTGCGAATTCTTCTGGCCTTTGGCCTGACCATGTTCCTTGCCTATCTTTGGCGCCGCCCCCTATCTCGTGTCAACCCTCCGCCTGAAGCTTCTACCGAGGCAACCTGATCAGCATAAGATTCCTCAGCTAAGTTATTCCTCTCCTCCGGATGAAAAAATCTCTTTGTAGGGTAAGATTAAAGGGGTTTATCTAAATCCGTTCTCGGAGAAATTCGTCTGTGTCTGCCACCTTTGCTGACATCTGCGCACAGACGGCGACGGGTCTAAGCTGAGGCACCCCTATGAAACTCCACGCCAAGCTGATGGTGGCCATCGGTCTGATGTTCCTCGCGTCCTTTTGGGTGTTCGAGGCGGTGGACTATCGCACTCTGCAACAGAATATGCTCCAGGACTGCCTCAATGAGGCACGCGCCCTGCGGGCGATGATCTTCTCCGTGCGCCGGGTTTATCAACAGGAGTTTCTCAAGAGCGGTCTGGAAGTCAATGAAGCGACCTTGGGACTGCTACCGGCCCATGCCATGTCTCTGGTTTCCAAGGAATTTGTCAATTGGCAGGAACGGGGCCTGTCATTCTCTACTGTGTCTGACCAACCCCTCAATCCCTACAATCGTGCCGACGCCGTGGAAGAAGAGGCGATGAAGTTCTTTCGGGCCAATCCTTCCCAGACCGAACGCATGGTTGCCGTGAAAGTTCCTGACGGGGAAAACTTTTTCCATTATTCCAGTCCCATTTACATCGAAGAATACTGCCTTCGATGCCATGGCAAGGAAGGCTCTCTGCCGACCACGCTACGTTCGTCCTATCTGACCGGCTACGGTTACGCCCTTGGCGAACTGCGAGGTCTTCTCAGCTTACGAATTCCTGCGGCGCAGGTTCAGCAGCGAATCTGGCAACAGTTTCAACATAATCTGTTAGCCCATTTGAGCGGCTTCCTTTGCGTTTTTCTGTTCCTGGCCTGGTTGCTGCGGCGACTGGTCAGCCTTCCTTTGCGGAAGCTGCAAAGTGCCACGGAGGAGTTTGCCGCCGGCAACTACCAGGCTCAGGTCCTCCTCCCGGGGCGGGATGAAATTGCCGGAGTTGCCCAAGCCTTCGACATCATGGCTACGACCATCGCCGGTCGGGAGGAAACCCTGCGGGAAAGCGAGGCGAGGCTGGCAGAAACGCAACGCATTGCCCACGTCGGTTCCTGGGACTTCAATCTTGTTTCCAAGACGATGACCTGGTCCGAGGAAACCTTTCGCATTTTCCAACTCCCTGTGGCTGACACAGTTTCTTTCGAAGAGTTTTTGGCCAAGGTCCATCCTGATGATCGAAACAAAATCATCGAGGTGACTCGAAAAGCCGAACAAGGGGAAGAGTTGGTTGGCTTTGAATATCGCATCGTCCTGGCTGACGGCTCTCTGCGTTATATTTACGTGCTGGGTGAATTGATATTTGATCAGCACGGACAGGTCGTGCGGATGGTCGGTTCAGTGGAAGATATTACGGACCGCAAATCTGCACAGGACCAGATATTTCTTCAAAATCGACAACTTCAGGTGCTCAGTCGGGCTGCGAGGCGGCTGAACTCGGTTCTCGATACCCAAACCATCCTGCGACAGCTGATGATTGCAGCTCTGGAGCTGGTTGACGGCAGCGGCGGGACCGCCGGACTATATCGCGACGAGCGGATGATCTTCTCCGAATACCATCGCCAGGACGACGTTTTTCCTATCGATTATTCCTTAGCAATTGACGAGGGCGTTCCCGGCCATGTTATGGCGACCCGTGCCCCCTATATCAGCCACGATGCCCGTCATGATCCGCATATGTTGCAGGAGATTCGCGAGACACTCGGCTTCAGCAATCTGGTCAATGTGCCGATCATCAGTCGGGAAGGGGAACTGCTTGGCTGTTTTGAAATTCACGACAAGGGGCAGGGCAAAAAGTTTGGCGATCGTGACGTCGAGATGCTGCAGGGGCTTGCCGCCAGCGCCGCAATTGCGCTGGAAAATGCCAGGATTCTTGATGAACGGCGGCGGGCCGAGCAGAGCGTGGCCGAACAACGAGTTTTTTTGCAGAACGTTATTGATGGCGTGGTTGATCCGATCATGGTTATTGCTCCGGATTACCGCATTCTCCTGATGAACCTTGCCGCACAAAGGATGATGCCGGAATTGGCCAAAGGAGAGAAAACCCTCCTTTGTCATGAAGTAAGTCATCGCTGCAGTTCCCCTTGTGAAGGGACGGATCATCCCTGCCCTCTAATTGAAGTGCAGCGGACCCAGCGGCCGGTCACTGTGGTTCATCACCATCCGATGGAAGACGGTCGTACCCGGGTTTTCGAACTTGAAGCCTCACCCCTGCTTGATGACCAGGGGCACTTTGTCGGCATTATAGAATCATCACGCGACATTACCGAGCGTCTGCATGCCGAAGAGAAGCTCAGAGAGAACGAAGCCCACCTCAATTATCTGGCCTATCATGACCCTCTCACCGACCTGCCCAACCGGCTGCTATTTTATGATCGTCTGGAACACGCCATGGCCAAATCGCAGCGCGGGGCCGGGCAGTTGGCTATGCTCTTTCTGGACCTTGATCATTTCAAAAAGATCAATGATTCTCTGGGGCATGCTGTCGGGGACCAAGTCCTGATTCAGGTCGCGGAGCGGCTCCGTTCCCATGTGCGAAAAGAAGATACGGTTGCTCGTCTCGGTGGAGACGAATTCGTCGTCATTATTGAAGGGATCCACGACGTTCGCCAGGTCGCGACCGCCTGTCAGCATTTACAGGCTGGATTCGTGGCTCCTATCGTGGTGGAGGGTTATCAGCTCTATCTGAGCATGAGCATTGGCATCGCCATCTTCCCGGTTGATGGTCGGGATGCCGAAAGCATTGTGAAAGCCGCTGATGTGGCGATGTTTAGGGCCAAAGATCAGGGGCGCAACAATTACCAGTTCTACACCCCGGACATGAATGCGCGGGCGCGGGAATTCCTGCTGCTGGAGAGCGATCTGCGCCAGGCCTTGGAAAATGAGCAACTGGTCCTTTATTTCCAGCCGCAGATCGATTTCAATTCGGGTTTGATGGTTGGGGCAGAAGCGCTGATCCGCTGGCAGCATCCGCAACAGGGATTGATTCTGCCGGGCCGCTTCATTCCCATGGCCGAGGAATCCGGATTGATTGTCCCCATCGGTTCATGGGTGTTGCGCCAGGCCTGCGAACAACTGATGTCTTGGCAAAAAGCCGGGTTTCCTGCGTTGCGCATTGCCGTGAATATCTCCGCCCGGCAGTTCCGCAAAGCTCAACTGGTCGAATCAGTCCGAAAATTTCTACAGGAAACGGGGCTCAAACCTGAACTGCTGGAGCTGGAAATTACTGAAAGCATGATCATGGCTGATGTCGAATCGTCCATTCGTACCATGCATGAGCTCAACAAAATGGGGGTGCGGCTGGCTATTGACGATTTCGGTTCCGGTTACAGTTCCTTGAGTTATTTGAAGCAGTTTCCCATCAATACCCTGAAAATCGATCGGTCCTTTGTTAAAGATATCACCACGGATGGGAACGATGCGGCGATTGCCGCCTCGGTTATCGCCCTGGCCAACAGCATGTCTCTCGAAGTTGTTGCCGAAGGGATTGAGACGATAGAACAGTTGGAGTTCCTCAAAGGCAAGGGATGTCGTCTTGGCCAGGGATTCCTGTTCAGTCGTCCTGTGAGTTCCGAGGCCTTTGCTCGCGCCTGGTTGGAGGGAGGGGATCCCGGGAAGGAATAAGCTGTGTCGTCTTCGGCATCGCTTCAGCGACTCAGGGAAAATGTCGTAGCTCTGCTGCTGATTGCCATTCTTATTGGCGTTCTGACCGGAGCTTTGGCGGTTGGCTTTCGCTATCTGCTTCTCTACGCCATTGACCTGATCTGGGGGGATGCGTTTGACCCGATCGGTGCAGCCCGCTCTCTGCCGTGGTATTGGGTCGTGCTGTTCCCGGTTCTGGGCGGAGTCGTGATTGGCCCGATCATCGCTCATTTCGCCCCGGAAACGCGGGGAGCTGGCGTTCCCGAAGTCATCGAAGCGGTGGTGGCCCGGGAAGGGGCCATCCGCCATCGCACCACCTTTTTCAAACTCATCTCCACGGTGATCTCTATCGGCAGCGGCGCTTCAGTCGGTCGGGAAGGGCCGGTGGTGCATATCGGCTCCTCGGTGGGGTCTTCTATCTCCCAACTCATCGGCCTGTCCGTGGAATGGCGCCGAGTCTTCCTGGCTTGCGGCGCTGCCGCCGGGATCGCCGCTACTTTCAATGCTCCCATGACCGGCATGCTGTTTGCCGCCGAAATCATTCTGGTCGATTTTCAGATCAACTATCTCAGCCACATTGCCATCGCTTCGGTCACGGCCACGGTCGTCTCCCATCATTTTCTCGGCAGTCTGCCGGCACTTAAAGTTCCCCTCTATGAACTGCTCAGCTACCGGGAGATTCCTCTCTATTTTCTACTTGGTATATTGGCAGGTGGCATGGCCATCCTGTTCATACGCAGTCTGTCCAAAGTTGAAAATATGTTTGACCGCAGCCGCATCCCCCTGGCATTGAGGCCCGCTATCGGTGGTCTGGTCGTTGGAATACTGGCCTTGAGTTATCCTCAGGTCCTGGGCGTCGGTTATGAAACCATCGACCAGGTTCTGAACGTGCCGCTGGCGGTGAGTCTGATGGCTATTGTGCTGCTGGCTAAACTCGTGGCAACAGCCATGTCCATCGGTGCCGGTTTTTCCGGAGGCATTTTCGCCCCTTCTCTGGTCCTGGGCGGTCTTCTCGGCGGCGTGTTCGGCTCTCTTGTTCATACTCTTTTTCCAGCCTGGAGCGCTCCCCCTTCGGCCTATGCCCTGGTCGCCATGGGGGCCATGGTCAGCGGAACCACTTTGGCCCCCATTACAGCGATCTTCACCATATTTGAGCTGACCTATGACTTTGAAATTATTCTGCCACTCATGACCAGTTGTATTGCAAGCCTGGTGGTGGTGCAAAAGTTCTACGGCTATTCGATCTATGAAACCAAGTTGTTGAAAAAGGGAATCCGTATTGTTCGCGGGCATGACGTTAACCTTCTGCGCGGCATGAAGGTCGGCAATTTCATGGACACCAAGTTCGAAAGTGTGCGTGACTGCGATTTGCTCAAGGACCTGGTGACCCGGGCGGAAACCAGCCCATATCCTCATTTCGTGGTTCTCGACCGAGAACTGGAACTTGCCGGCATGCTTTCTCTGCGGGATCTAAAGGCCGTTTTGACTGATGTTGGCGAACTCTCGGATCTTATCGTTGCCTCCGAGATCATGACCCGAGATGTTCTGTCACTGACCCCGGAGGACAATTTTGAGACCGCTTTCGCTGTTTTCGAAGGCCGTCACATCTCAACACTGCCGGTGGTTGATCCGGCCCATCCCAAGCGGGTGCTCGGAATTCTTAAAAAAAGCACCTTGCTCCTTGCCTACAATCAAAAGGTTCTCAAAAGCCACCTCTTCCCGCTCGACTCCAATCAATCCGGACCGGAGAGGCATATTGGCACATAAGCTGCTATAAAATAGGCGATTAGCCCCAAATCGGAGATATCCTATGGACGAGCCAGTCAAAATTCTTTGCGTTGATGATGAACGCAATGTCCTGCGCGCCTTGCAGCGTGTGTTTTTTGACGCGGACTACGAGATTATGACCGCTCTTTCCGCGGCTGAAGGTATGCAGATCCTGGAAGCCGAGGGGCAGATACAATTGGTGATTTCCGACTATCGTATGCCCGGCACCACCGGCGTCGATTTTCTACGTGAGGTTTGCCGTCTTTATCCGGAGACGATCCGTATCGTGTTGTCCGGTTACGCCGATACCGCTTCGGTGGTGGCCGCGATCAACGAAGGCCAGGTCTATCGCTTCATTCCCAAGCCATGGCAGGACGATGAACTGAAAACCATCGTGGAACAAGCCCTGGAAACTTATGAGTTACGGCAGAAGAATCGCATGCTGCTGGATCAACTGCAGCAATCCAACGAGCAATTACGCCTGATCAATGAGAATCTCGAATCCCTGGTGGCAGAGCGGACAACTGAGCTGATGTTCCAGAATCATGCCCTGGCCGGGACGCAAAACATTTTCGATGCCTTACCGGTGGCGGTCCTCGGGATTGACGAGAACGACACCATCGTTGCCGCCAATCGCCAGGCACACGATCTATTCGTCAGCCATACTCCTGGCCTGCTCGGGCTGTCCTGCCTGGATATCCTGCCGGAAGGAGCCAAGCAGGTCCTGGAACGGTTGGAACAGACCGTCTGCGGTGTGACCAAAATCAACTGGCTGGGCGTCAACTATCGGGTTCGTTTCCGCAGGCTGGAGGGAGATGCCCAGGCCGGTATACTGCTGGTTCTCTGCCCAGAGGAGTGCTATGTCTGAGACGGTGCTGCTGGTTGACGACGAAGAGCACATCCTGGCAGCTCTGAAACGTCTGTTTCATGATAAGGATTACGGTGTGCTCACCGCGCAAAGCGGGGAACGCGGTTTGGAGATCCTTTGCAACCAAGAGGTCGCTGTCGTTGTCTCCGACAACCGTATGCCCGGCATGGGAGGTATCGCCTTTCTGGAGCGGGCCGGTGAGGTGGCGCCCGACTCGATGCGGATCATGATGACCGCTCATGCCGATTTGGAGACGGCAGTGGCGGCCATTAATCGCAGCCAGATTTTCCGTTTCCTCGTCAAACCGTGGGATAATCAGGAGCTGCTGCAGGCCGTGGCGGAAGGGGTGGAGCGCTATCGGATGATCCGTTCCCTGCGTCATGGCGACGAAGGGACCTTGCTGTCCCTGGCACAGACCATCGAATTGAAGGATCCCTACACCAAAGGGCACTGCCACCGGGTCGGCGATTTCGCCCGCCAGATGGCTGCGGCCCTTGATCTCGATCCGCTTGTGCAGCAGGAGATCCGACATGGCGGCTGGCTGCACGACTGCGGCAAGATCGGGGTTCCCGAGGGGATTCTCAATTTTAACGGACGACTTACCGAAGAACAATTCAGCGTCGTTCGCAAGCATCCTGTGTGGGGTGCGGAAGTGGCCCGTCAGGCCCATTTCCCACAACGCTTGATCAACATCATTCAGTATCATCACGAACGCTTCGATGGTCGCGGCTATCCACGCGGACTACAGGGATTGGCGATACCGATCGAAGCACGGATCGTGGCGATTGCCGATATTTTCGACGCTCTCACGTCCGACCGCCCCTATCAAGCGGCAAGACCCGTTGCGGTAGCCCTTGATATCCTTAGGGAGGAAAGAGGCAAGGCCATCGACCCCGACATTGGCGATGTGTTTATCCGCTTGCTAAACGAAAAAGGTTGAACCGCATGGATGAAACCGAAGTTCAGACCGGACTCGGCGTTCTGTTCGTCGATGACGAAAAAAACATTCTGCAGGCTCTGCGGCGGCTTTTTCTCGACGAGGATTTTGAAGTCTACACGGCTGAATCCGGGGCTGAAGGGCTGAGGTTGCTGGAATCCCATAGCGATATCGGCCTGATTGTCTCCGACCAGCGCATGCCGGGGATGAGCGGCGCCGAGTTTCTTGAACACAGCCGGAGCATCGCTCCTGAGGCCATCCGCTTTATTCTAACCGGATATGCCGACACCCAGGCAGCCATCGATGCGATCAACAAGGGGGGCGCGCAGCGCTATATCTCCAAACCGTGGAATGATGATGAGATGCGCCGGGTGGTTTGCGAGGGGCTGGAGACGATACGATTACGCAGGGAAAACAATCGTCTTCAGGGGTTGCTGGAGGAAAAAAACGCCGAACTCAGGGAATGGAACGATCGACTCAAAAGTCGAGTTCTACAGCAAACCGCTGATATCCGTCACAAGAATGATGAACTGCGCGGGCAGAATATCCACCTGAAACGTAATCTCCGGCAGACATTGGAGGCCTTTTCCCGGTTGCTGGAATTGCGCGACGAACAGACCCAGGACCACTCCCGGCAGGTGGCGGCGCTGGCCGAAACCTTGGGGCTGCGTTTAGGCTGGGAGGGGGAGGAACTGGAAACCCTCCAGACAGCCGCCCTGCTGCACGATATCGGCAAGATCGGTACCCCCAATCCCCTGTTACGCAAAGCCCAAGACCATCTGGATGCCGACGAACTGGCCGAATACATGCAACATGCGGTGCGCGGCCAGACTGCTCTCGACGCCATCGAAGGATTGCGTGAGGTGGGAGACTTAATTCGCAGTCACCATGAGCATTTTGATGGCAGCGGCTGGCCCGACGGTCTGCGTGGCGAGGCTATCCCGTTGGGAGCCCGCATCATCGCGATCTGCGATCAATTCGTCTGGCGCCTGAACGGTCCTGGTGAAAAGACCCCGGAGCAGGTTCTTGCGACCCTGCGCGGATTGCTCGGCAGTCAGCTCGATCCACAATTGTTTCCTGCTTTGCAGGGAGTGGTGGAAGAAAAATATCGCCTGGGCCAGGACAAAGAGGAAGCGCTGGAAGAACACCACCTCTTGCCGAAACAAATGTGTGAAGGGATGATCCTCGGGGAGAATCTCTTCAGCGGCACCGGTCTGTTGCTACTCAGCAAAGGGACGGTTCTGAACAAAGCCTGTATCGATTCGATCACCCGTCTGCAACGCCTTGACCCGACCCCTCGACCGCTCACAGTCTGGGTCAAGCCTGAAGCAGAAACCTCAGAGGACGACTAGATGACACGACTTCCCCAATTCGTTTACTTTCGATTATGGGCCCTGGTAGGGCTTGGACTGTTATTGCTGATGGTGATGGGATGTACGCCACGAGTTTTCGGGGTCCCGGAGGAGCGTTGGCAGGAATTGACCGAGGAGCAGCGTACGGAAGCGATCCGCGGTTATAACGAGCGAGAGTATCTGCGTCAGCAGCAGAGTCTGGCCCGCCAGGAAGAAGCGGCTGCCGAAGCTCAGCGGCGGGCACTACAGGAAGAGCAGGAGGCTCAGCGACGGCGCGAACGGGTGGAGGCTATTTATTCCGGCCAGGAGCGGCTGCCCGGCGATCTTCTGCGCGTGACATTGAAGGACGGTCAGCTCAAGTATAATGGCAAGCATGTGTCCTATGTTCCCACCTCGTTTCTGATTGCTGATGGTGAGCAGAAAGAAGTGGAGATTCGGGTTGCCGAGGGAGATCGGAAGCGTCACCTGACCCTCTGGGTCGGATATCTGGAGGGGAATCTCGATATCGATATCGGCCCGGACGGCCGCAACCAGGGGCAGGCGCTGCGCATGACCTATGAGCGCGACTGGGAACGCGGCACGACCTATCGTGACCTGTCCTGGAGCAAGAACGCCCCTTTGCAGGGGCGGCATGTTTCAATCACAGTGCTGGCGGTCCAGGATAACGGGCGGTCCAGCCATCAGCGTTGATTTCAGTTACCCTTTACTGATTTTGCAGGCCTTTTCAATGGCCGCTGCCCGGCCCAGCATGATCAGCACATCGCTGTCTTTGATGACTGAGCTCGGCACTGGCGGGATGGTGAAGGCATCGGTCAACACGTCCTTGACGGCGATGACCGTGACGTTGAAACGTTTGCGCAGATCCAGGTCGATCAGGCTCTTGCCGATGAAATGCGGTGGGGGAGAGACTTCGTGGATCCCTTCCTCGCCGCTGAGCGGCAGAAATTCCAGGATATTGGGGGACGCCAGGGAGCGAGCCAGCTTCCTGGCCGTTTCCCGTTCCGGGAAAATAATATCCGTGGCGCCGATTTTTTCCAGAATGCGGCCGTGGTCCTCATCCGACGCTTTCACAAGAATGCGCCGCACCCCCAGTTCCTTCAGGTACATGGTGATCAGGGTGGAGAGATGGGAACGCTCCCCGGTCGAGACGATGACCGCGTCCAGATCCTTTACCCCCTGCCTACGCAGAAAATCCTTGCTCCCTGCATCGGCGACAATGGCATAGCTGGTCAGATCCTTGAGCCGGTGAACCTTGTCCCGGTCCATATCCACGGCGATGACTTCGTGCCCTTCATGAAATAAGGTGCTGGCCACATGGAAACCGAAGTTTCCCAGGCCGATGACCATGAAGCGTTTCATATCGAAAATTATCTCCTAACCGATCATGATGTTTTCTTCCGCGTAACGGACTGAATCTTCGCGCGTGCGGCGGACAATTGCAAAAGCGGCTGTGAGCAGGCCGACCCTTCCGACAAACATCAGCAGAATGATGATCAGCTTGCCGGCTGGCACCAGCTTGGCCGTCGCTCCTAAGGAGAGTCCGACCGTACCGAAAGCTGATACGACCTCAAACAGATAATCCATGAACATGCCCCGACTTTCGCTGAATGAAAGTCCCGGCACCTGTACGGCCAGCAGCCAGAAGACACTGATACCAACCAGCAGTGCTGCGAGCATGACCAAGGTCAGGGTCTTGGTGACCAGTTCGTCGGGGATCGTGCGCCGGAACACGTTGGTGTGCTGCGAACCTTTGAGCCGGCTATGCATGATGGCGACGAACAGGGCCAGGCTGGTTGTTTTGATTCCGCCGCCCGATGAGCCCGGAGAGGCACCGACAAACATCAGGAACATCATCAGCACCAGGGTCGAAACTTCGAAGCGGTTCAGGTCGATGGTATTGAACCCGGCTGTTCGCGGCGTGACCGATTGAAACAAAGAGACCCAGAATCCTTCGCTGAAACTCATCCCTTTTAAGGCCGCCCCTTTTTCCAGCAGACCGATGGCCAAAGCCCCGCCGACGATCAGGATGAAGGTTGTCCACAGGACCAGCTTGGCTTGTAGGGAGAGGCGACGGCGTTCTTTTTTATGTCGCAGCATTTCGAGGATTTCACAGATGACCAGAAATCCGATGCCGCCGAGGATGATCAACCCCATGATGGTCAGATTGACTAGGGGGGAATTGCTGTAGCCGATCAGGTTATCGGAAAAAAGGGAAAATCCTGCGTTGCAGAATGCTGAAATGGAGTGGAACAGGGCGCTGAACAGTCCCTGCGCCAGGCCCATTTGGGGGACAAAGGCAACGGCCAGCAGTGCCGCACCGATTCCTTCAATAACCAGGGTCAGCCAGAAGATACTGCGCAGCAGCTCGCCCATGGAGCCGACCGGGGTGTGCAGCAAGGTTTCCTGAATCAGCCAGCGGCCACGCAGGCTGACCCCTTTGCCGAGGTAAAAGAACAGGAACACGGAAAAGGTGGTGATCCCCAGCCCGCCGGTCTGGATGAGGAAGAGAATCACGCTTTGGCCAAAGAGGGTGAAGCGGCTGCCGGTGTCGACGACGATCAGGCCTGTGACGCATTGAGCAGAAGTCGCGGTAAACAGCGCGTCGAGAAAGGGCAGAGGGGGACCATTGACTGCCCACGGCGTACAGAGGGCAGCACTGCCGAGCAGGATTGCCACGGCATAGTAGAGGATCAGAACATTTCCCGGTGACAGGTTTTTCCAGATACGGGACAACGGACTCATAGAAACTCCGAGGCTGCTCCCCCCTGCAGGGGGATGCGGACCTCGGAATTATGCGGCAAAGTCCCCGGAATATCAAGGGGCGCATTGGATTAAGTCGATGGTGATGATCAGTGTGAGGTTATCCGGTTGGCCAAGCGCAGAGTCAGCGGGGTGCCCATGGGGAATGGGCACGCCGCTTCTGGTTCCAGAAAACGGCCTTCAAAAACCAGCTTGGCATTGGGCCGGCCATAGCTCTTGTCGTAGAGGGATGGCAGAGCGTCGGTGAGACGGTGCAGCCGAGTGACTTCAACAAGTAATTCATCCCCATCTTCGGTGGAGGCTTTGAGGACATCGCCCACTCGTAGGTAAGAGGCATCGGCAGGGTCAAGAAAGGCCGTCACGCGCGGCGCAGAAGTACAACCGACAACCATCAATGGGGCTCCGGGGAGGACTTCTTCACCCATTCGCACCTGGACGCTTTCCACCAGCCCAGCCTGTTCGGTGCGTACCGCCAGGCGGGCCATCTGGCTTTCCAACTCTACAATCGCCAGTTGCGTATCGATGCGGGCCGGGACCGGGTCATCGGGGAGCGGCTGATTGGCATCGCTACGTGCCTGCAGAAGGTCGAGGCGGGCCAGCGCCAAGTGGTTCTCCGCTTCCCGTGCGGCCAGGAGTGAACCTTCCAAGTCGGCCTTGGTGGCTGCTCCGCGGGCGGCGAGGAATTCCATGTCCTCCACCTGCTGACCACGGAACTTGATCAGTTCCTTGAAATAGGCGATTTGGGTTTCCGCCATGTTGGCGTTGAAGCCTGCCCGGCGCGAAGGCCGATTGCGTTCCAGATGGGCCAGTTTTTGGCGGAGGAGTTCAAGACGGCGTTGGTTGCCCGGTTGCTCCAACTGGACCAGGAGGGCGCCGGGAAGGACGCGGTCGCCCGGTTCGGCGAGAATGGCGGCGACTTTTCCGGCGCTCGGGGCGGTGATATGCACGAGGGCCGGAGTGATGTAGCCATGAGCTTCGACGAACAGGTTTTCATAAACCAGTCGGCCCAGGAAGAAGAGGAGCGGGGAGCTGACCAGCAGCAGGATCAGATACCAGCGCAGGCGCGGAATGATGCGCCGACCCGGAGCGTAATCGACAGCCAGGCCGTTGACCACCGCCGGTTCCTGGGGTTTTTTCCGAAATCGCACTTTCATGGGGCAAGCCTTTGGAAATATGTATAGTTCTGGATGAGTAGCAGATCGAAGTTGGAATAACCGGCGAGCCGAGCGGACAGATCGGAGAGCTTGCCTTGCAACTGGTTGCGGTCAAGCCGGTAATAACTTTCTCCGGGGCTGAGGATGGGTTCCGGTTCCACGCTTTGTGCTATGCCGAAGTGCAGGGTAGGAAAGTCCTTCAGGATCGGTTCGGCAATGACAGCCGTCTTCTCCGGATGACTGTTGTAGATCATCAGCACCACCCGTTCCAATCCCAGTTCGGCAAGTTGGGCAGCCAGCGGCCGGCCATTCACCTGTTTAAGAGGATCACGGTGATGCAAGCTGATAGTCAACGGCCAGGAACTGACCTCCTTGACCCGGCGCAGGGTGGCCAGAAGGCCGTTAAGCAATTCTTCGTCACTCAGGCCGTCAGTCTTGAGCTGCTCCGGCTCCAGGTCGAGATGCAAACCCTGGAAGGGGAGGTCGGCCAGTTTGGGGAGGAGGAACGGGAGATCGCCCCGGTAGCGATCCAGGATCCAGTTTGGTTCGCCGAGCAGCAGATCCGTGCGTACCCCCTGCTGCTGCAGAGCCCGAAGCAACGCAGCCAAGCGCATGCGTGTCCCAAGGTCACGACTGAGCTGGTCGATTTCCCGCCCCTTGAGGGAGATTAAAATCAGAGTGAACGGCTGTTGCTGTTTGAACTGGGCGGCCCAGGCCTGAGGGTCTTTTCTTTCCCGGACTGCCTCCAGCAGTAAGGTGCCGTTCCACAGGTAGGCACCGAGAACCGGCAGCGTCCGTTGTGGTACTGCGCTCCTTTGTTCAGGCTGATTCAAAGCCTGTGGCTGGATGGTGGCGAGCGCTGGCTGCGCCGGTCCATCGGTCGGGAGGGTTTGCAGCTGGGCCACATCTTGTTTGGCCGGTTTTGCCAAAGGCTTGGGTTCCCTGACCGCAGGAAGTGTTGGACTGCCAGTTTGGGGAGCTTGGGCGGATGTTTTAGCTTCTTCGCTGCTTCTGGCCTCGGCGGACGGGTCGATGGCTGGTTCAATGATGGCAATCAGTTCTTGGTCAGCGAGTTGGTCCGATTCTTCAGCTGCAGTGAACAGGCGCTGAGCCGCCGCATCCAGCGCCGCGTGGTCAGCAGTCCGGCGCAATTCCTGCAGCATCTGTGGTCCCAGCAGTCCGGCGCGCGGCTGATGGGGTTGCTCTGAACTTGCTTGATCCCCCTGTGGCCCGGTTGGCCCGGGAGGCGCGATGGCAAGGAGTTCGACCCGTGCCTGCAGCAGGTCACGCTGCGCCTCGTAGAAATCGACCCCGATCTGGTAGTAGGAAAACACCCCCTGTTGCAGTTCTTCCAGCGTATCTCCTTCCAAAAGACCGGCGCGCAGAAAGCGCTCGCGCAAATTTTCCTCGGCGGCTGACAGGCGGTCCTCGGCAAAGTTCAGATTCTTTTCGCGCGCGGTGAGCAGGGCCAGCTTTTCCTCGGCTTGTTGGCCAAGGGTCTGATTTTCTTCGCGCAGGGTCGCTTCCTGCTGGCGGACCGTAAAGTGGTGATAGCGCGCGCGCGCCCGGCCTGCCTTGAGAAATTCCCAGGGCATGCGGAAATCGATGCTCACGGCTGTGTCGAATCCGGTACCACCGGGAAATTCATCGGTCCAGCCCTGACTGATGTTGACTCCCGATTCGATGTGATAGGTGTTGTAGGTATGGTGGCGGGCCTGTTCCTCATTGACCAAGTAGGCCGCCTGCATCACTCGCGGATGATTGGCCACCTGTTCATGCACCCGGGTCACATCCCCAGGCAGAGGCAGGTTCGGATAACTGGCCCGGACTTGTTCCAGGCTATTGCCGGTCAGAACTTCCAGCCGGGCCAGGTCGGTTTCCTCTTGCCAGCGGTAACGCGCCTGGTTGCGGTGGGCAAGTGCGTACATAGTCATGAACTCGCGTCGGTCTCCCTCCAGGAGCAGCCCTTTGTCGCGTCGTAGCGCAAGGAGTTCGCCGAGCAGAGTTTCAGCTTCAAGGAAGGCCTGGGTCCACTCCAGAATGCGCTGGTCAGCCCACAGGTTAACGTAGCTGACGCGGATATCGCGCAGCAGAAGCAACGCATCTTCTTCTTGCCGCAGTTCAGCCAGGTGATTCTGCAGCCGCTTTTCGGCAATGGCCTCTTGTTCCTTTTGGTAGCTGCCGAACAGGGGATAGCGCAGCCCCAGTTTCAGGTTCAGATATTCATAACTGCGCTTGCTGTCTTCATCGACCGGTTCCCGGGCTGTGCCGAGGGTGCTGCTGCCGAAAATCTTCCAGCCGGAGACCGCCTCGCTTTCTTCCAACAGCGCCTCACTGGCAGCGGCTTCTTCCCCTCTGGCTCTGGAGACCTCCTTCTTGGCCGCTTGGGTTTCGCACCAGGACAGGTCAAGCGTAACCGGCCCGGCCAAAACCGTTCCATCCCAGCCGCAGACCAGCAGCGCAACAATGAGGATTCTCAACAGGCGTTTCATGCGCAACTCATTTCATTTTCCGCAACACCCACCATGGGGCCATGGCGGTGTCCAGGTTCGACTTGATGGTCAATTCACGCAGGGTGGCCAGGGCACACCACAGGCGCAGTACAAAGTTGTACATGGGGTAGATCGGCAACAATGGAGCGAGCAGGATATCCTGGCGCGGTCGTTCCGAAACCATGACCAGATACTGCAGGTAAAAGAGGGTGATGGCGATCAGGTAGAACAGGTAGACGTAGAGCATGACGCCGACCACCACCCCAGCCGGCCTGGTGGCGAACAGGAAAACGCTGTAGATGACAATCGCCATCGGGGCCACCAGTTGGAACAGCAGGCCGAACCCGGCATAGAAGAGGAAGTTGCGCCAACCGAAGATACGCGGAGAAAAGCTGCGCCAGTAACGGCGCAGATAGATGAAACTGAGGTCGCCGTCCCAGCGGGTGCGCTGTTTGAACAGCCCGGGAAAGCTGGCAGGTACGTCGGTATGCCCGACAGCGCGGGGTTCGAAGACAATGCGCAGGTGAGGATAACTGCCGAAGAAATTTTTGATGCGGGTGGTCATGTCCAGGTCTTCGGCACTGCCGGTACGCCAGCCGCCGATGATCTGCAGGAATGATTTGCGGAACGCGCCGAAAGCGCCGGAAATGTTGTTGAGGGTTCCCCATTCACTGAGGCCGACCCGGCCACCGGAAACAGACAGCATGTACTCCATGCTCTGCAGTGCCGTACACAGGGACTCGTCGCCGTTCCGTACCCGCAGGTTGCCCGACACTCCCACCACTTCGTCACGAGCGAAATGCCGGACGCACTGGTAAATCATGTCGTTGTCAAAGGAGGTATCGCCGTCCAGGGCCAGGACGATTTCGCCACTGCTCAAGGCCAGGCCGGAATTCAGCGAAGAGACACGTCCGCCCCGCTGCCACTTGGGGATGATCCGCAACCGGCGACGCGGCATGTCGGCCAAGGTCGGTAACATGCTTTCCGCTGCTGCCAGGGTGTCCCGATTGGCTGAGGCGCCGTCGACCAGCATGATGATTTCGATAAAGCCTGGATAAATCTGGTGGGCGAGGGAATGGATGGTGCGGCGTACCGCCGCCCCCTCACTGTAACAGGTGACCAGGCAGCTGACCCGCGGATAATAGAGCCGTTCCTTGGGCAGACCGTAGGCGCGCTGCAGAAATTGCCGTCCCATGCCGAGCATGACCAGCACCTGGTACGGGAGCTCGAAACAGAGAACAAACGGAATGAATTTCAGGGCGGTTTCAAACACCCGCTCGCTGGTGAGGGAGATAATGACCAGCCGCGACAGTTCCACCCATGCCGCTACTAGGAAATCCATGTCAGAGGCTTTCCTCCAGCTGCTGGACCAGGCGTGCCATGATCAGTTCCGGGGTCTCTCCCTGCCGGAAGTGCTGGGGAAAGGCGTAGGAGGTCATGCGAAACTGCAAGGTATCACCGGTATGAACACGCAACTTGTCGCGGAAACCGTTGATGCGCTGGGTAATGGTCGTCATCCCCTGTTCGGTGGTCGACGGCAGCAACAGAACAATACGGTTCTCTGCAATGCGGGTCGAAAAATCGGTGTTACGGATGATCTGCCGCAGTCGAGCGGCAAATTCCTCGACCACCACCAGGGTTGCGGCTTTGCCGATCCCCTGCACGAGCTGGCGGATGTTATCGAGGCTGATCAGCAGCAGGCTGAAGGTTTGCTGCTGGTAGCGGTCATAAAGATCCATCAGCCACTTCATCGAGCGTTTAAACTGTTCCGGCGCCAGATAATTGGCCTGATCGAACAAGGCATAGATATCCTGGATCTTTCCAGTGACCACCGCCAGCTTGCCTGCTTCACTTAATTGCACCTGATGCAGGTTGACCCGGCTCAGCTGCTCCGGAGGAAAAGTCCCTCCGCAGTCGATGCAGCGCGCAACCACGTCTGGATCGCTGGCCATGTGCTGGCAGGTTGCACATTGCAGGTTTTCCAGGGCGTGATCGTAGTCTGATCCGATGTGGCGCAGAGTTGTGCGGCATTTGGGACAGCTCAGCTCGCCGCGGTGCAGAAATTGATCCTGAGGCGAAACAAACCCGCAGGTGAAACAGTGCAGAAAAACCTTGTCGCGAATATCGACGCTGGCGCAGTTGGGGCAGCAGTCGACGTAATTGAGATGCGCGCTGCGGCAGGTCGGACAGGTCCTTACCCGGTCGACCAGTTCGCCGGTCTCCAGCAATTTGCGGCTCAGCAGACTGTCGAGCCAGATGTGGCTACGCTGGCTCAGTTCGCTGTTGAATGCCTCAAGCAGCGGATAGCGGTAGAGCAGGGGTTGGTTGAAGTCGGCCTGGGGGCGCAAGACAATATCTCCCCGGCTGTAAAGATAGCGCAGCAAGCGGTCGTCCTGGTCGCCGTGGCCGTTGGCCGGCGGGAGCTTTTCCAACAGGGCATTGATCTCCACGGCCAGTTGCTGGGCCGTGCTCCAGTCCTGAAAAACTCCGTCGGCCAGATTACGTTCCGGCTCGGGCAGGGCGTTCACCATAAAGACCGGCAGCGCGAAATACTTGCTGTGACGACGCAAGGCTCGCAATAAAGGCAGCGGTTTTTCGGCAATATCGCTTTGAATAACCAACAGGTTGCAGTTGGGAGCCAGCGGCAGGAATGTTTCCCAGGAAGTGCAGGTTTGGGCCGTGGCCGGCAACGGCTCGCGCAGAGGAGGCGGGGCCGCGTCGAGGGTCAGCAAGACGGGTACGCTAGCAGGCATGGACACAATACTCATTTCATTTGGATTGATTATTCATTTGCCTGGCCGCGAGCGGCAGGGTGTCGTCATAAACTGACGGTTTTGAAGGACGCTACCATATTAAATATTTTTTTATTGGCGTCTACTAAAAAATTTTTCGGTCGATAACGGTTTAATTTGTAAAAGGAATTTTTCATTAGTTGGAAAGAGGTTCATCCCGGCGGAATTGCAAATCGAAAAAAAGACCATAAACTTTCACGTTTAAACTCTCCCAGCCTTGTAAGGCGATTGTCTCTCCATCTCTTTATTCTCATCCTATTTTTCTTCAGAAATCAAACGGTTGTCGTGTGCTTCTGTATATCGATTCTGGTTACAGGATGACGCATTGTGCCAAGTGATCGCATTTATAAAACATTGCAGGACATGTGGTGCAATTTCCCGTTCTGATGATGGTTTTTTATGGATAGCGAGTTTGTGCTCATGAAAAATTAGAAGCCGCACGGAACTGGGCGTTGTTGGTTTGTGAAGGTTGGTTGTTCCCAAACCTGCTCGTGATGGATGAGATCCTGGGAATTGTCGTAAAAACGATGAATTGTGGTATCAATTTTGCTGATTTTTTAACACGACCGTGACGCTCGGGCAACTGCCTGTTATTCTTAAACCATTTGCTTTGAAACTGTGTCAAAAAATCGAGGAGTGAGGATGGGAATCCAAAAATTCGTCTGTCGACTCTTATTGTTAGGGCTATTGAGCCTGATTCTTCCTGCCTGCAGTGAACAAGCCGCTCAACCCGAGAAGCCCAAGGAGTTGCTTGTCTACTGTGGTATTACCATGATTAAGCCGATGAGCGAGATCGCCCGCATCATCGAAGAGAAGGAGAACTGTCGGATTATCATCACCAAGGACGGTTCCGGAAACCTTCTCAAGTCGATCCGCACCAATCAGGTTGGTGATTTGTTTCTGCCGGGGGCTGAGTCTTACATGAAAACAAGCATGGAAGAGGGATTGGTCTCCGAGGCGGTTTTCGTCGGCGAAAATAAAGCTGCCATGATGGTCCGTAAAGGCAATCCCAAGAATATTCCCGAAGATTTGGAAAGCCTTGCAAATTCAGATTATTATGTGGTTATTGGCAATCCTAACAGCGGCAGTATCGGTCGGGAGACGAAAAAGATTCTCGAAAAACGGGGCATCTATGATGCGGTGATGAGCAATGCCAAACGCTTGACCACCGATTCCAAGGATTTGGTCGGCGTACTGGTCGAAGGAGAAGCTGATCTGGTCATCAACTGGTATGCCGTATCGGTTTGGCCGGAGAACGAGGCTTATATCGATGTGTTGGCGGTCGATGACGCATTCGCTGAAAAGAAACGGCTTTTGCTCGGTCTGTTGAAATATTCCAAATATCCAGAAATCGCCAAAAAATTCATGGCCTACGCATCTTCTCCAGACGGGCAGGACGTTTTCCGGAGGTACGGATTCCTGGATGTCAAATAACTCGACCCCTGTATTGACCCGTCTCGGGCAGCTGGTTCAAGAACCAGTCCAGCGCCGAGTCATCGCCCTGGTGGCGATGTTTCTTTTTGCCGCAATGATTGCTTTGGGGCTGATGGAATACGTGCGTCAAGTGCAGGATGGCATCCAAACAAAATTACAGAACCAGCAGGCGCACAGCAGTCTGGGCAAGGTCATCCTGAAGAAACTCCTTAAAATCGAAAATGATTTGACCGGTCTGATGCTGGCTGATGATGTGCGGGGGGTGGAAGTCCTTGAACGCAATATCCAGGGGGCGATTCGGGATGTGAACCGCGTCCTCAAAGTCCTCGGCGAGGGAGGCGTGTATGAAGACGTCCTTCCAGTCAATTTCTATGACGTCAATGAAGTGCGCGAAAAGATCAGTTACGATCTTCCCCAAAATTCAGGTTATATCATCGAACTGATCGATCTCACTCCCAAGGTCATGGATATCGAACAGATTTCCGCGAATATCGTCAGTCTGCGGCAATCTGCGCTTGCCGGCCAGAGGGATTTGGAGTCGGCCGACCGGGAAATTGGTTTGCTGTATAAGCAGGCACAGACGGTCTTGTTACGGTCTCGCGAAACCACCAATAAGATTCTTTTTGATGCGCAGAATGCCATCAATGCTTTGGAGCAGCGCAAGTACAGTTCTGAAGAACAACTGGTTCTGACTGTCAGCCTTGTTTCAGGAGGCGTGGTGCTTTTGGGCATTCTGTTCTGCCTGCGCATCATGCGCCAGATTGGTCGTATGCTGCAGGAGCGCCAGGAGTATGCTCATGAGTTGCGTGAAACCAAGGCTTCAGTGGAGCGTATTTTGGAAGCGCTTCCTGTTGGGATCGCTATTATCGGCAGCGATATGCGGATCCAAAAGGTTAACCGCACGACCCTTAAAATGCTGAATGCGGTCTCCCAAGACTTCCTCCTGGGGCACTCGTGTGCTGAGTTGTTCTGCAATACAAGTCGCAGGAGCTGCCCGGCCCTCCATTCAGATATTGAAGAATGGGAGAACGAAACTGAATTGCGCCGTGTTTCCGGTGCAACCCTGCCGATCATCAAGAATGCCATCCCCCTGAAATTGCATGATGAGTCGGTGATCGTCGAGGCCTTCATGGATATCTCAGGGCGCAAAGAGGCTGAGATTGCCTTACAGAAAGAAACCTCCAAGCTAAACGCCATGATCGCTGGCATGGAAGAAGGGGTTATCTTCGCCGATGCGTCCGGGCGGATTGTTGACGTCAACGAATATTTCTGTCGTCTCTCCGGTTATGCCAAAGATTACCTGCGCGGCCATGAATTGAAGGAGTTCTATCCGCAAGGGTCGCGCGACCGTCTGGATGCTGCCGTTGAGGAGTTCAAACAGCGCTTTAATGCTCCGCCTTTTGTGGTGCACCAGGAAGGCTATTTCGGCATTGATGCGATTTTAAGGTTGCAGCCGATTTATCGTGAACGCGTCTTTGACGGCATTTTGCTCAACCTTATAGACGTGACGGAACTGACCGTTGCCCGACGTCGAGCTGAGCAGGCATCCCAGTCCAAGAGCGAATTTCTGGCGAATATGAGTCACGAAATTCGTACCCCCATGAACGGGGTGCTCGGCATGGCGGAAATCCTGCGTGGTACGCGTTTGACCCGTGAACAACAGAAATCTCTTGATATTATCCGCAGCTCCGGCGAGTCTTTGTTGGCTTTATTGAATGATATTCTGGACTTTTCCAAAGTTGAAGCAGGGATGCTGCGGCTTGAGAGCATTCCCTTTAATCTGCGCCAGCTGATTGAGGAGACGGTCCATCTGGTTGCCGTGCAGGCCTTTGGAAAAGGCTTGGAACTACTGTTGCGCATTCCCCCTCAGTTGCCGGAGAACCTGTTGGGGGATCCTGGCCGTTTGCGTCAGGTCCTCAGCAATCTGTTGACCAATGCTGTCAAGTTCACCCCCAAAGGGGACGTTCGCCTGGAATTGACGGTTGAGCGAGTGAATATGGGGGATGCAATCCTGCATTTCTCGGTCACGGATAGCGGGATTGGCATCCCACGCGACGCCCAGCGGCAACTGTTTCAACCCTTTTTCCAGGCCGATGGCTCGACCTCGCGCAGGTTTGGTGGCACCGGTCTTGGCTTGGCCATTTCCAGGGAACTCGTCAATCTGATGGGTGGACAGCTGAAGTTTCGCAGTGAGCCTGGACATGGAACCGAGTTCTGGTTTACTCTCTCCTTCCCCTGTCAGGACCAGGATGAGGAGATAACGTCCATTGCATGTCCGCATGATCGCAGCTGGCGTGCGCTGGTCGTCGACTCTCACCCTCTCACTTGTCGCGATTTGGGTGAACAGTTGATGGCTTGGGGGCTTGCGACCGAATGCGCCATGACCGTCAACGAAGGGTGGCAGCGTCTGGTCAATGGCCACAAGACCGATGCTCCTTTTGATGTGTTGCTGGTTTCTTGGCGAATTTCCGGCTCATCCGGGGAATTGGTTGAAAAAGTCCGCAACGATCCTCGTTTCAAAGGTCTTGGACTGATTCTGCTCGTGGCTGGCGAAGGATGGGGGGATCTCTCTGAAAAAGGTTATCTCTGGGTCGCGAAACCCCCGCGTCAGACAGACCTGCATCTGGCTTTGCGTCAGGCGCTTGGTTTAGCTCCGATCAGTTGTGTTGAGCCCATCGTTTCTGATGTTGCGGTAAATTTGCCGGAAGCCTTGGATGCACGTATCCTGGTCGTTGAAGACAATGCGGTTAACCGTGAAGTGACGGTCGGACTGTTGGAAAGTTTCGGTTGTCATCCATGTCTGGCAAAAGATGGCCTGGAAGCGCTAACCGCATCGAAAAATGATCATTACGATCTGATCCTCATGGACTGCCAGATGCCGGGTATGGACGGTTATGAAGCCACCAGCGCTATTCGTGAATATGAAGGGAGTCAGGGGCTGACTCCAACGCCGATCATCGCCGTCACCGCCCATGCGCTAAAAGGGGATCGGGAACGGTGCCTGGCTGCCGGCATGGACGATTATCTGCCTAAACCGTTCAAAGCTGAGGATCTGCGTCTGATCTTGCAGCGCTGGCTGAAAGCCAAACCCATTGAAGGTCAATCGGTTGCCCAGGTTTCCAGCCCCGCCCCGGCAGCTCAGACGGAAGGTCCGGCTGAGACCCTTGATCTGAAGGTGCTGGAGGCTTTCCGGCAGTTGCCAAAGCGAGACGGCGAATCCTGGCTCAAGCGGATTTTAAGTGCTTACCTGCAGGAAGTTCCCCCCTTGCTGGAAAAACTGCAGCAAAGTACGGCTGAACATGATTGGCCCACCGTACAGAAATCTTCCCATAGCCTGAAATCGACGAGCGCCAACGTTGGCGCGATGCGCTTGGCACAGCTCTGTCGAGATGTGGAAACGTCCTGCCGCATTGGCGTGACCGATCACTGCGCTGGGAGTTTGACCGTAATCAATGATGAATTCAGGCGGGTACAGGCATTACTGACCGCTCTGATGGAAAACGAGGAGGAGTAATGCATCTGTCTTCCAGTATGCCTTTGGTCCTGGTGGTGGACGACGACCGGTCTTTGCGTCTTTCCATGCGGGCTGCTTTGGAAGATGAAGGTTTCGTCGTCGAGGAAGCTGCCAGCGGAGCTGAGGCGTTGACGTTATTTCAGGAGCATCAACCCGAGTTGGTGCTCCTCGATGTGGTGATGCCGGAGATGGATGGCTTTGACACCTGCCGGACGCTACGGCGCCTTCAGGGGGGCGAAGTCGTGCCGGTGATGATGGTGACCGGGCTGGAAGATCTTGATTCCATTCGCCAGGCGTTTGATGCTGGCGCTACGGATTTTATCACCAAACCGCTCAACTGGTCTCTGCTGCGGCACCGGGTCCGTTATATGCTGCGGGCAGGCCGCGCATTTCGCGACGTGCATCGCAGTCAGGAACGTCTGACTCAGGCCCAGCAGATTGCATCCCTTGGATATTGGGAGTTCGATCTGGTACAGCAACGGGTGCGCTGCTCTGAAGCGGCTGGCCGGGTGCTCGGCCTGGCCAGTCCCGATGAACTGAGTTATTGGTCGCAGCTGTGGCAGACGATCCACCCTGACGACAAGACCGATGTCTTCCGGACCTTGCAACGAGCCTTGGGCTGCCAGGCCCCTTACCAGATCGATTTTCGGATTCAGACACCCGCCGGCGATCGGCATATCCGTCACCAAGGGGATTTTCTTCCTAAATCAGCTCCGGCGCCTGAATTGCTGCTGGGTACCGTGCAGGACGTGACCGAGATGCGCATGGTGGAAAAACAGCTGCGCTATCTGGCCTACCACGATCCCCTCACCGGGCTGCCGAATCGGCTATTCCTCCATGAAAGGCTCGAAGAGCTGCTGAGCCATGCCAAGGAGTCCTTAGACTGTTTTGCCTTGGTCGTTCTTGACCTGGATCGTTTCAACCGTATCAACGACACGTTTGGTCCCTCGCTTGGCGATCAGCTGTTGCAGGAAGTCGCGAAGCGCCTACAGGAATGCGTGGATCAAATTGCTGCAGAAAAAGAGCTGAGTCGTCGGGTGAAGTTGCTTTCCCGTCTGGGTGGCGACGAGTTTTGTCTGCTCCTGACCGATCTCAAGGATCCTCAGGAAGCGGTCCCTGTTGCTAGCCGCTTACTTGATGCTTTGTCGCCAACCGTGCTGCTGGGGGAAATGGAGATTTGTGTCACGGCCAGTGTCGGCATCAGCGTTTTTCCTTCTGACGGTGACAATGTCGATGCCTTGTTGAAGAATGCGGATGCGGCCATGTATTTTGCCAAAGCCCGGGGGCGTAATAATTATCAGTTCTTCCGTGAAGACGTTAACAACCAGGTGGCAGACCGGTTGTCAATGGAAACCGAACTGCGCAATGCCCTGGCCCTGCATCAACTGCAACTGCATTACCAGCCGCTGATGCGACTTTCCAGCGGACAGGTTGTAGGGTTCGAGGCCCTGCTGCGCTGGCAACATCCCCAGTTCGGGAGCGTATCTCCGGCACAATTTATTCCGATTGCCGAAGAATCGGGCCTGATCATCCCGATTGGCGAATGGGTCATCAAGACGGCTTGCCAGCAGGCGAAAAGCTGGTGCCAGAAAGGGTTCAAGGAGTTTCGGGTGGCCGTTAACCTTTCCAGCCGTCAGTTTTATCAGCCTCACCTGGTCGAGGTGGTGAGGAAAGCTTTGGAGGAAGCCGAGATTGTACCTCAATGTCTTGAACTTGAACTGACCGAGAGTATGCTGATGGAGCGTGAGGACGAAAACCTCAATGCCCTGCTGCAATTAAAGGAACTCGGGGTGCGGCTGGCGATTGACGATTTCGGTACCGGTTATTCTTCTTTGAGCTATCTGTCCGCTTTTCCGATCAATACCTTGAAAATTGACCGGTCCTTTATTAGCCACCTGGAGAATCATTCCTCCAACAAGGCCATTATCCGGGCTATTATTGCCATGGGGCATAGCCTGGATCTCAACATCGTTGGAGAAGGGGTAGAGACCCAGAACCAAAAAGAACTTTTGGAACTGCTTGGCTGCGACGAGGCTCAGGGATTTCTGTTTGCCAAACCCCAGCCGGCCAGAGATATTTCCGCTCGACTTTTTCCTGAGCCGAAACAGACATCTGCACCTTCTCCATGAAGGACCAGCTGACGGCGCGGAGGGCTCATGCTGAGAAAACTCGCTGGATTTACTCCCCTTAGACTGCGCCTTTGGTTCCCTTTTTGCCTCCTGCTGCTGGCCATTCAATTTTTGGTCGCCTGCCAGCCGTCCGCCATTCTTTTCGCTGATCCCCCCGATATCCAGCGTCTGCCTCAGGATCCCCTTTACTACGTCAGTGATAAAGACTCCTCTCGTCTCTTGCTCTCTGCGGAACTCCAAAATCAGCGGGCTGAAGAGCTTCTCAGCCTGTTTTTCCTTCCCTGGCAGGCCGTTTGGCTGCCGGTCAGTAAAACCGATGCATACTGGCCGATGGAAACGTTTGCTCAGGAAACAGCCTTTGTTGCTCTGGCTCGGCCACGACCGGCAACCTGGCTGAAGGATCTCGCCCGGCAGGCGCAGATTGAAACTTACCCGAGCCTGGATCGCAAAGGGATTATCCTGCGCAATACCGATTGCCGTTCGTTGCCGGATCGCCAGCCGGCGTTTCGCGATCCGCAGTTGGCTGGGGAAGGGTATCCTTTCGATTACTTGCAGAATTCCACCCTTTGGGGCGGGACACCGGTGCGCATTCTGCACCGTTCGGCCGACCACGCGTGGCTGTTCGTCGAGTCTCCCCTGGCTTATGGCTGGGTTATTGCCAGCGATGTTGCTGTCGTGGATGATCTTTTTGTCCAGGAATATCAAAGCGGCCATTATGCCGTGGTCATTGAGGACCGAGTCCCGCTGATCGATAGCGAGGGACAGTTCCTTTTTTTGGGACGACTCGGCAGCCTTTTCCCTCTCAGCCTTTCGAGCAACACGGCAGAGTTAATGGTTCCTGCCGCCGATACCGAGGGCCGAGCCGTGGCGCGTCGGGTGACGGTTCCCGCCTCCGCAATGAACGGATTTCCATTGCCCGCCACTGGCTTGAATCTGGCATTGGTCGCTCGCCAGTTGATGAATGAACCTTATGGCTGGGGTGGCTTGAATCACACTCGCGACTGTTCAGCCCTGACCCATGATTTGTTCTTCCCCTTTGGAATCTGGTTGCCACGAAATTCCTTGCAACAGTCTCGGGCTGGAGAAGAGGTTGACCTTGTTGGCTTGGACCCCAAAGCTAAAGAGAAGCGCATCATCTCATCGGGCGTTCCCTTTCTGACCCTTTTGTATCGTCCCGGCCACGTTATGCTTTATCTGGGGACCTACCAAGGGGCAGCAGTGATCATGCATAACATGTGGGGATTGAAAATTCATACGAGGTTTGGGGAGGGGCGGAAGGTCGTCGGCCGGGCAGTGATTACCTCATTACAACCCGGGAATGGTGTGGCAGAGCTGCAGCGACCCGAAGGGGAACTGTTGCCGTCATTGGGAAAAATGACAATCATCGGCCGCATTCCTTATGTCTGGCCGAACCCGCCGCGCGAGGAACCGTAAATGGAGCTGAATTATATAAATTGGTTGTCTGGAATGTCAGTCGAAGGATCAATCGCTGGAGGTTATGCGTCTGTCTCGTAGCTGGGTGGCTCTCCGGGGCCTGATTGCATGTCGCTCAAGCGTTCCAGATCGGCAATAAAGTTGAGAGCGTCTGAGTCAAGATAGACAAATTGCACACCCATCCCTGTTCCCAGTCCCCGTCCTTCCGGGATGTTGCTGGCTGTCCAAATAACCTTTGCCCGCACAAAAAACTTTTTATCCGCAGGTCCTTGTAAAACCATGGGGTAGACTTTGTGCAGTGGGAGCGGCGGGTCTATCTCTACAAACATGCCTCCCAGGGAAAGATTCCGTGTCGACGCATGTTCCGTTCCGCGCCAGGTGAGAATAGTGATCGGCCATTCTGATGAAAATCGTTGATGGCGACGGTTGCCGTCGGGGTCTTCGCTTGTCAGAGTTTCAATGGAGATTGGCTGGCGGAAGGAACGCCACAGGAAATAGCTGGTGCCCAGGGTCAAGAGGATCAGGAGAGCAATCAAAAGAGGTGAAGACTCAATCATAGCACCGCCGGGCTTGGTTGCTGAAAAGTCTTTTTAATATAGTGCTGTTGGTTTTAAAAAGGCAAATAAAAATAAACTGTTTTCGCTTGGATTGAGAATCTGTTGGGCGGGAGAAGGGTAGAAACACCAAGAGCCGGTGCTGGGCACCGGCTCTTGGTGTGCTGCGGGTTGGTTGTCCCTTAATGGGAGGTGTGCTCGGCCTCGTGCTCGTGTTTTGACGCCATCCCCTTGGCGAGGCCGAACATGGCCAGCAGTGCCGGGATCAACTGAGCGGCGACGATCAGGGCGCAGAATCCCAGGAACGCCCAGACCAAAAATCCGCTGTGATCAGACCGGCCACTGGCCGCAAGAGCAGGGGTGGCAAAGCAGATGATCGAAAGAATGGATAAAATCAGGTGACGCATAGTGAACTCCTTTCAGTTGCTGTTTATGTGCGAGGTGTGAATTATCTTTTTGTCAGAGAGCTTTTATCCTGCGCAGAGTTGCTCTGAAAAAGGCCTTTGAGGGTTGCGCCGAACATGGCCAGCCCCGGCAGCAACTGCCAAGCCACGATCATGGCGAGAAAACCCAGGAATAGGAAGCTCAGGAAACCGAAGCCTCCCTCCCTACTGCCTTCAGCGCCACAGGCATTTGTGACGGAAAAGATTGTCAGGGTAGCTAGTAGCAAAAAAAAGCGAAACATCTGGAACTCCTTTGACATTCGAATATGGTCAAAAAGGTTAATTCCATTTAATGTGCCAACTTTTCAAAAAAAGGTTTAAAATTTTTAACTCATTGAAAAACCGGGGCTTTGTCTTTTTAGGAAGAAGGCCCTGTGAGACTGCATGAAACAATTATGTATGAAAAAGTTATGCAGCAACGCCAGGCCTAGTCTCTCAGAAACGATGCTAATTATCGAAATTTCAAAGAAAGATTAAGCGTATGATAAAACTATACAGTTGCTTTCCTTTCTTCAGTCAGAGATAACAAGAGATCGTTTTCAAGCCACAGGTTTTCATACCTGCCGAAAAAGAATCTTACTGCGGCTGCCCTTTTGCCAGGCGATTTCAGGTCGATAAAAACCCAGGATTTGACATTTTATTATGGCGTCTTTTCTCCGCATATTTCTCCCATGCCTTGCCGTTCTTTGCAGTGTTCTGCTGTTTGTCGGTGGCCCCGATTATTATTGGCCAGGGATCTTCAGAAAAGCTTGGGATCTGGGACATGTGTTGATTGGTTTGCTATGGTCCTGGTTGATTTTTCAATTCTGGCGGCGCCGTCGGGGCTTTGTTTTTGAGAGCGCAGTCCGTTATGGGCTGGGAATTACGATTCTTGTGGGGGGGGGCGTTGAACTTATCCAAGCCGCGATGCCTGGACGAAGTGCTTCTGGGTTTGATCTTCTGGCTGACGTCACTGGAACATTGCTCGCCTTGTTTTTTATGATCCCGGAGCGATTGTCCTGGCCCCTTCTGCAGCGAAGGATCGGTCAGCTTTTGACTTTGTCCCTGTTGCTGGTAGCGGTAATGCCGGTTGCACGGGCAGCTGTTGTCGACGTTCTAGCCTGGAAAGAATTCCCGAATTTAGCTGATTTTTCCAGCCCCTTTGTATTGGACCGCTGGGAAGGGTCCGCTCAACGCGATCTATCTCCGCCAGTCGTTGCCGGGGGCGAGGAATCCATGCGCGTGCAGTTTGGCTGCGAACTCTACAGCGGTATCTTCATCGACCGCATGCCTCGCAACTGGAGCGTTTACAAAACGTTGAGTTTGGATTTTTATTTGCCGGAGTCGGTCCCGCTTGATCTTACCTGCCGCATTCACGACATTGAACATACTGCAGGGGAACAAAAATATTCCGATCGCTTCAATCGGACCTTACACCTCGTTCCCGGGTTGAATCGTATCGAGATCTCTTTAGCCGAGGTTCGCCAGGCTCCTCACGACAGAGAACTCGACCTTAGACACATTGCCGGTCTTGGCCTTTTCACCACGGGTTTGGCATTACCCAGAACCTTGTTTGTCCAGAACATCCAGCTGAGGTAAACTTTCAAAAAGAATCCTGCCAGAGGAGGACAAATTATGCCATTCGTCAATGTGAAGATCACCGCCGGAGCCAGCAAAGATCAGAAAAAGCAACTGATCGCCGGCATTACCCAGTTGCTGGTTGAAGTTCTAGGTAAAAATCCAGCCTCGACCCACGTGGTCATCGAGGAAATTTCTCCCGAAAACTGGGGAGTGGGAGGTCAATCTGTGGAATATCTGCGCGCCACTGGTGCCAGCGGTGTTTCAGTTAAATGAGTCAAAGGCTTTGTTCCTGAGAGGCCTGCTTGAATTCATTACAAATCAGGTGTACTATAGGGTTTCTTTAGAAAAACACCGTACCCGCAGGCCATTAAAATGGCTGCGTTTTCAAGTAGAGGATGTGCGCAAGCATGGATTGGGATTTGGATTATTTTGACGATATCGATGAAGACGAAAGGGAGAGCCACTCTCTGCTGAACACGGCCCAGACCGTTCTGGAGCGGGGAGAAGTGGAACAGGCCCTTGAGCTTGGCGAAGCCTATCTGGAGAAGAACCCTCTTGATGTGGATGGGATGAATCTCTGCGCTGTTGCGGCTTCCCGTCTCGGCGATAATCGCAAAGCCCTGGTCCTGGCACGAAAGGCCCTGTCCCTCCATCCAAAGAATGCTATTTTGCAACACAACCTCGGTGTGCTGCTGCAAGGACTGGGGCGGCCTGACGAAGCCTTGGTCCACTTCCGGGAAGCGATCAATCTGCAGCCCGACTTTCCTGAAGCCTACATCAATATGGGCAACGCTTTCGACGAGTTGGACCAGACCGGCGAAACCCTGGCCATGTATGAAGAAGCCATGCGACGCATGCCGCCTTCTTCATCGCTGTTTTACAACCGCGGCTATGCTTTGAACCGGCTCGGGCGCTTCGAGGATGCGCTCGATAATTTCAATCGCGCCCTGGAATTAAATCCTCGGGATGCTGCCACCCTTAACGCCTGTGGATTTGCTTTAGCCAACATGGGCCGTGATCTTGAGGCGATCGATTTCTATAATCAAGCGATCCAATTCGATAAAGATAACGCCTCTTATTTCTTCAACCGTGGGCTATCTCTGATGCGGTTGGAACGGCGCAGCGAAGCTTTGGGGGATTTCGAACAAGCACTCCAGCTTGATGGAGAATTCTTTGATGCCTGTCTTGAAAAAGCTCAGCTGTTGCTGGACATGGATTACCTGCAAGAAGCCATGGCTGCTTTGGATCAGGCCGAGAAGATGCGTCCGGGGAGACCGGAAACTCCCTTTTACCGTGGCCTGGTGCTGGAACGCCAGGGTGACCTGGCCGCCGCTCTGAAAGAGTTTGATGAAAGTCTCAATCGAGATCCTGATTCGATACACACCCTCAACAACAAAGGGAACGTGCTCATCGACCTGGGTCGGCTGGACGAAGCTTTGGCCTGTTTCGATGCTATTCTGCAACGGACCAGCCGCTATGCCTTGGCCCATTACAATCGCGCCTGCATCCTGGCCCGCAAGGGCAAGGTTCGGGAGGCCGTGCGAGCCCTGTCACAAGCATCGCAGATCGATTCCCGGTTTCTGGACGACGCCAGGACTGATCTCGACTTCGATCCCATCCGCAATGCACCTTCCTTTCATAAACTCTTCGGTTAACTCTACTGCTCTCCGTCTGGCCTCAGGCTCCGGCGTTCATGCGTCGCCGTTTGGCATCTGTCTGTTATAATTGGGATTAGTCCGTCTGCGACGGCTCAACCTAACGGAGACCGGTTCCCAAACGGTTCATTGATATGGAATATCATCTGAAAATATCCGGCATGACTTGCATGAAATGTGTCGGACGAGTTACCGATGCATTGCGCAGCCTCCCCGGAGTTAAGGATGTTGAGGTCAGTCTCAAGCCTGGTGCCGCCCGCGTCGTTGCCGACAGAGAGGGGTTGGAGGACGCATTGCGACAGGCGGTCCTCGATGTCGGCTACTCGGCCGAGACCGGTTTGACTCCCTTGCCGACGACCCAACCTGAGCCAAACGATCGACTTCAACTGGCCATTGGCGGGATGCATTGTGCCCAGTGTGCTCAGACCATTGAAAAGGGATTGGCCAGCCTCCCTGGTGTCGAAACTGTCCAGGTCAATTTTGCCACTGAAAAATTGACTGCCACCTATGACCCGCAAAAACTCGACGCCCAGTCCATCAAGGCAAAGATTCAGGATTTGGGCTATCAGGTGGTACAGCAAGTGGGGCAGGTTCTTCATTTCAAGGTTCAGGGGATGCATTGCGCAACCTGTGCCGGGACCGTGGAAAAGGTTCTTTTGAAACTTTCCGGGGTGGAGTCGGCCCAAGTGAACTTTGCTCGCGACCGCGCACGTGTCAGTTTTGACCCTGCCATCATTAAACCGGAAGACATTTTCGCTGCGGTGCGGTCTGCCGGCTATACGCCGAGCCAAGCTGAGAGCGAGGCCAACCACGAACAGCTGGCGCGGCGGGAACTTTATTGGCTGATCTTTTCAGCTCTTTGCACCTTACCCATCCTGCCCCTGATGTGGCTGCAGCCTTTGGGCGACGCAACTCTGTATCTCATCGCCGGATTGTCGACCCTTGTGCAATTCAGTGCCGGGTTGACTTTTTATCGCGGCGCTTGGAGTTCCTTGCGCAACCGTTCTGCCAACATGGACGTTCTGGTCGCACTGGGGATCACCGCCGCCTATGGCTATTCAATATTGGCCATGCTGCGCCTGCTCGGTAATGTTGAACATGTCTTTTTTGAAACCAGCGCCATGCTCATCACCTTTATCCGCTTCGGCAAGTGGTTGGAGGCGCAGGCAAAAGGGCGGGCAGGGGCGGCATTGCGCAGCCTTCTGCAGCTGCAGGTCGACCAGGCCAGCGTTTTGCGCAACGGCACAGAGCAAAAGATTCCATTGGCTCAGGTCCAGGTGGGCGATCGGCTTTTGGTGCGGCCCGGCGAACGCATTCCGGTGGACGGGGTGGTTGAAGAGGGTGAATCGACCGTCGATGAATCGATGTTGACCGGTGAATCCCTCCCCGTGACCAAGATTGTCGGGGATGAGGTGACCGGAGCAACTATTAATCGTAGTGGTCTGCTGAAGATGCGTGCTGTTCGTATTGGCGAAGAAACTGTGTTTGCCGGTATTGTGCGCATGGTCGATGAAGCTCAAGCCGATAAAGCGCCGATTCAGAGGTTGGCTGACAAGGTGGCCAATATCTTTGTACCGACCGTGGTGGCACTGGCGGGATTGACCTTTCTCATCTGGTATCTAATGGTGGGCAAGGAGTTTCTGTTCGCATTTAAAATGGCTATCGCTGTTTTGGTTATTGCCTGCCCCTGTACCCTTGGCCTGGCGACCCCCACCGCGATCATGGTTGGCAGTTCCATTGGCTTGCGCTCCGGCATCCTCTTTAAGCGCGCTTCGGTGCTGGAGAGGATTTCCCATCTGCAACTGGTTCTGTTCGATAAGACCGGCACCTTGACCTGCGGTGATTTCAGGGTCACTGACCTGATCCCCGTTGGCGATTGTACCCAAACCTACCTTTTGCGGGTTGCTGCAGCGGCGGAGGCTTCCAGCAACCATCCGCTGGCCCAGGGAATTTTACGGCGGGCCGAAGATGACCGCATCGTTTTGCCCCCTGTAAAAAATGTCGAGGAAAAAGGCGGCCATGGCGTTTTCTGCCAGGTCGAGGGAAAAGACGTACGGGTGGGGAGTGCATCCTGGCTGCAGGCTGTCGGAATGGATGTTCACGCGTTGGCGTCTGAGTCGAATCGGTTGGCCGGGGCAGGGCGCTCCGTAGTTTTCGTGGCCTGCGACAACCGCTTGCTCGGCCTGGTCGCCTTGGCCGATACCCCTAAACCTGAGGCAGCCCAGGCCATCTCTGAACTGCATCGCCTTGGCCTGCGTACCGGCCTTATCAGTGGCGATCGCAAGGAGGCAGCACGGGCTGTGGCTGATGCTTTGGCGATCAAATTCGTTGAGGCCGAAGTTTTGCCTGAGCGTAAGCAGGAGGTGGTCCGCCAATGGCAGAAAGATGGTACCTTGGTCGCCATGGTCGGCGATGGTATCAATGACGCTCCTGCCCTGGCCCAGGCCGATGTCGGAATCGCTATCGGTAGCGGAACCGACGTGGCCAAGGAAACCGGCGATCTGGTTCTGGTGCGGGATGACTTGCAGGACGTGGTGCGGGCGATTCGGCTGGGACGGCGAACTCTTGGGAAGATACGTCAGAACTTGTTCTGGGCGTTTTTCTATAATTGCGTTGGCATTCCGCTGGCAGCCGGGGTTCTTTATCCTGCCTTCGGTATCGTGCTGAAACCTGAATTGGCTGGGCTGGCCATGGCTCTATCGAGTGTTTCGGTGGTCACCAACAGCCTGTTGCTGTACAGGTTTCAACGACAATTACGGTCGGAATGACCGCTCGGCAAAGGGATGAATGCCTTGACAAGGAGAGTGAATTGCGTAAAACAGTGATTGGCGTCATCGGTGCGGGACAGGCCACTCCAGCCGGTTACGAGATGGCCATGGAGGTCGGTCGGGAAATCGCCCGACGGGGCCTGGTTCTTGTCTGTGGCGGACTCGGTGGAGTCATGGAAGGGGCCAGCCGGGGTTGCGCCGAAGCTGGAGGCGAGGTACTGGGGCTTCTCCCAGGTGCGGATGCGGCGACAGCAAATTCCTATGTGACCTTGGCGGTGCCGACCAATATCGGCCACGCACGCAATATCATCATCGCTCATACGGCACAGGTTCTCATTGCCATTGAGGGGGAGTACGGTACTCTTTCTGAGCTTGCTATCGCCCTCAAACTGGGGAAACCGGTTCTTGCTTTGTCTGGCTGGCGGGAAATTCCCGGAGTGACCCCGGTCGATTCCCCAGCTGAAGCTGTGTCCCTTGCCTGCCAGTTGCTCGGGAGAGTCTGCCAGGGGGACAATGTTATTTGATCGTGATGCTAAAGAGGAGAAGGCCATGGATAAGGTAGCCGTGACCAAAGGGCGTTCGGCAGAGTTTGCTGCCCAGATTGTCGACTGGGCGCGGGGCAAAGGAAAAATTCTCATCGTTGCCCATGACAATCCGGACCCTGACTCTTTAGCCGCCGCTTATGCTCTGCGGCATCTGTTTTTGGTGCAGAACGGCCAAGAAGCGACCATCACCTTTGGCGGCATTATTGGCCGGGGCGAAAACCGGGTCATGGTGCGCGAACTGGAAATCAATTACGTTCCAATGGAGGAGGTCGACCTGGATGAATATAAAGTGGTCTGCCTGGTCGATACTCAACCCGGAACCGGCAACAACTCTTATCCCGAAGACCGCCCCGTCCACATCGTCATTGACCACCACCCGATGAGGGAGCAGACCCAGCCTATCCGCTGGGTCGATGTCCGGGAAGGGTATGGTGCTTCCGCCACGATCCTCTTTGAATATCTCCTGGAACGCGGAGTTTACCTCGGGACCAAACTCGCGACCATCCTCTTCTATGCCATCAAATCCGAAACCCAGGATCTCGGTCGTGAGTGGTCACAGGCGGACCGAGAAGCTTACCTTTCGCTGGTCCCGTTGTGTAACAACCGCATCCTCTATAAAATTACCCATCCCAAAGTTCCGCAAACCTATTTTGCCTCTCACAGTCGCGCGATTTGCAATGCCCGCCTTTATCCAGGCGGAGTCCTGGTGTTCAACCTGTTCGAGATCGACAATCCTGACATTGTCGCAGAAATGGCTGATTTCCTGCTCCGCATGGAAGATATCAGTTTGGTCCTCGGGTTGGGGAAGTACAAATCCTGCGGCATCCTTTCGTTACGCACCATGGATGAAAAAATTGCCGCAGGGGAAGTGATGCGTCAGGTGGTCGGTAGTCTCGGTACCGCAGGCGGACACGCCATGATCGCTGGCGGCCAGGTGCGGCCCCTGAATGGCGGGATCACCGCCCAGCGCGAATTGGAACAGAACCTGACCGGCCGCCTTCAGGATGCCCTGGGCCTCAAACGGGAAAAGGGGCGTCGGTTGTTCAGCAAATGTGGTTAATCTCCCCTTGATTGACAGTGAGTCCTGCCCTGAGGTATAACCCAAGTCTCGACTGCGGACAAAAGTCCCGCTTATTGGACAGCGCACCGGCCTGGTTGGCTGTCCGGCACTGACCGTGCCCTCCGTTCCAGCGTAAGATTCAGGCCCGCTACCTCGAAAGAGATTTGCGTCATGATCCGTTTCTGTACCCTGTTGTTGGTTCTGCTGGCTCTATCCTCGCCGGTTCAAGCGGCTGTTGAGCTGGCTCTGCGTGGCAAATCCCCGGTTCGCATCGAAGACGTCTACCAGCGCGACGGGACTGCCTTCATCGCACTGGATGAAGCCCTCCCGGCTCTGGGAATGAGCGGCAGCTGGGATTCGGTGGAGCATGTCTACCGGTTCCGGTCCTCTCTGGGGACCGCCATGATTTCTCCGGGGAGCAATTATCTGCATCTCAATGGCGGATTTTATCCTCTGGCCCAGCAGCCACGCTTTATTGACGGCAAGCTGAGAGTGGACGAATCCTTTTTGACCGAACTCTTGCCCAACACCTTCGGCCTGCCGGTTTATTACCGCAACCTCGACCCTCCCGCTGTGGGGGGTGACACCCCGGAAAGTTCTCTGGATCGGCTGTTTGCCTTTCTGTTGCAGAAAAAGGGGTTCCATGGTGCCGAGAGCGGCCTTGGCGTTATTGTTCTGGACCCTGGTCATGGGGGCCAGAATCCCGGATCGATTGGCCTCGATGGCGTTAAAGAAAAGGACGTCAATCTCGAGGTCGCTAAACGTCTGCAGAAACTCTGCAAGATGAAAATGGGCAAGGATATCTTCATGACCCGCGACCGTGATTATGCCGTCCCCCAGCAGGAACGTTGGGAGACCGTGCGCAACTCGGAAGCGGACGTGTTGCTGTCCATCCATTCCCAAGCAGCTGCCGGCGATCTTCCCCATGGCGTCACGTTGTTTATTCGCCAACATGACGAAGCCGAAGGGCAAGTCATTCCTGCCGAGGAGAGCGACAGTCTGCGGCTGGCCGAACATCTGCGCCAGGCCTTTATCGATGCCGGCCTGCCGGTGGTCGGTGTCGTCCGTGCGCCTTTGCTTCCTCTCGGTCGGGGTAACCTGCCGACGGTTGTGGTTGAAATGGGTTACCTGTCTAACGCCGAAGATTGTGCCCGTCTGTCTTCCGAAGCAGGCCAGGATCAATTTGCCAATATCCTCTTCACCGGGTTGAAGAGTTACGCCGATGCAAAAAAGGAGACTTTTTAAGTGAGTGAATCGATTTTCCGTCGCAAAGACGGCCGTACCCCCACCCAACTGCGTTCCGTATCCTTTGTGCGGGGTTTTACCCGCTACGCCGAAGGGTCCGTCCTTGTGACATTCGGGGAAACCCGCGTTTTGTGCAATGCCAGTGTTGAAGAACGGGTCCCCTCCTTCATGCGTGGCGAGGGGCGCGGCTGGGTTACCGCCGAATATTCCATGTTACCCCGCGCTACCCACGTGCGTTCCCAGCGGGAAGCGAACAAGGGAAAATTGAGCGGTCGAACTCAGGAAATTCAGCGTTTGATCGGTCGCTCCCTGCGCGCCGTGGTTGACCTTCAGGCGTTGGGCGAGCGGACCATCCAAATCGACTGCGATGTTTTGCAGGCGGACGGTGGAACCCGCACCGCCTCAATCACCGGCGCTTACGTTGCGCTGGCCGATGCAATTCAGACCCTGCTCAATCAGGGGCTGCTGGAGAAGAACCCCTTACTCGACAGTGTTCAGGCGGTCAGCGTCGGCATCGTCGATGGTCGGCCTGTCCTTGATCTCAACTACGATGAAGACTTCGCCGCTTCGGTCGACATGAATATCGTCATGACCGGCTCGCAGAAGTTCGTCGAAATTCAGGGGACGGCCGAGGAAGAGCCGTTCAGCGTTGAGGAACTGGATGCCTTGCGTGATCTGGGGCAGCTCGGCTGTCGTGAGTTGGCTGTTCTGCAGAAGCAGGCGCTGGAGCAGTAACTATGCAACTGGTTGTGGCAACGCGAAATAAGGGGAAACTCAAGGAAATCTCCCGTCTCCTGGAGGGGAGTGCTTTTGTCGTGACCGGATTGGATGCTTTTCCCGACTTGCCAGAGGTGGAGGAAGATGGCACCACCTTCGCCGATAACGCCCTGAAGAAAGCACAGACCGTGGCTGACCTGACCGGCTGCCTGACTCTGGCTGACGATTCAGGGCTGGAGGTCGAAGCTCTAAAGGGGCAGCCCGGGGTTTTTTCAGCGCGCTTTGCCGGACCTGAAGCCAAGGATGCCGACAACAACGCCAAGTTGCTGCAGATGCTCAAGGGAATTCCGGCCGAACAGCGCCAAGGCTGTTTCCGCTGTGTCATGGCGGTGTGCCGGCCCGGACAACCGGGGAGAACGTTTAGGGGGCGTGTTGATGGGATCATCCTGGAGGAACCGCGCGGCGACGGCGGCTTCGGCTACGACCCCTTGTTTATGGTTCGCGAATACGGCAGGACCATGGCCGAACTTCCCCTAGATATCAAAAACCGCATCAGTCATCGTGGCCAGGCTCTGCGTCAGGCGCTTGAATTCCTCAAAACCCTGCGCTGATCATTGTCTGCAAACGACATCCCCAACCCCGCGCCTCGGCGCGGGGTTTTTCGTTTCCGCTCGCCACTCCATTCCTTGCAGTCCTTTCGCCTTTTGGCATAATCAAAGAAAATCGTGTGTTTAGAGAGGTGATTCAGGATGACCCAACGAATTGACGGTAAACCCATTCTGGTTCTCGGTGCCAGCGGTTATATCGGCGGCCGGTTGGTGCCGCTGTTGCTGGACCAGGGCTATCGGGTGCGGGCGGCGGGGCGGAGTCAAGGGAAACTGGCCGAACGGTTTCCGTCGCTTGCTGACGGTCTTGAGCTGTGTGCCGTGGATGTTCTGAACCCGGAGGCCCTGCAGAGTGCGGTCCAAGGCTGCCGAGTGATCTATTATCTGGTTCATTCCATGAATCCGCAGAGCGGAGATTTTGCCGAAACCGATCGCAAGGCTGCTGCCAATGTCTCTGCGGCTGCTGCAAAGGCTGATGTGGAGTGCATCATCTACCTCAGCGGTCTCGGAGATCCGGCGGATACGCTCAGTGAACATCTGTCCTCACGGGCTGAAGTTGCCGAAATTCTGCGCCAGGGGAAGGTGCCGGTGACTGTGTTGCGGGCTGCGATGATCATCGGCTCGGGGAGTGCCTCTTTTGAAATCCTCCGTTACCTGGTCGAAGGACTGCCGTTGATGATCACCCCCCGTTGGCTCGATACTCCCTGCCAACCCATCGCCGTTTCGGACGTCCTGCATTATCTTAAGTCCTGCATCGAATCTCCAGAAACGATAGGAGAAGATCTGGATATCGGCTGTGAAGAGGTTGTCACTTACCGGCAGCTCATGGATATCTATGCGGAAGAGGCGCGGTTACGACATCGACTTATCGTGAGGGTGCCGGTGTTAACCCCTAAGCTGTCCTCTTACTGGATCCAGCTGGTAACGCCCATCCCCGCAGTGCTGGCGCGTCCTTTGGCAGAAGGGTTGCGCAATCCGGTGCTGGTCCGTGATGCGCGCATTCGGCAAATCGTGGCGCATGAGACTGTTGACGCTCGAGAGGCGATTCGGCTGGCTTTGGACGAGCGGCTCCGTCTACCGTTACGTCCCTCTTGGGAGGCCGAAGTCAACTTTGCCCCTGGTATGCGTCAGCCCGGCGATCCTCCCTGGGCCGGAGGCACAGCATTTCGGGAAGGGCTGGAGATTGAGATGGCCGGGACGGTAGAGCGTGTCTGGAATACTCTGGCGGGTATCGGCGGCGACAACGGCTGGCTCTACGCCAATCTCCTCTGGCGTTTGCGCGGCTGGCTCGATGAATTATGCGGTGGCCCTGGTTTGCGGCGCGGCCGTCCTGCAGGGCCTTTGCAGGCCGGTATGCCCCTCGACTTTTGGCGGGTAACCTCCTGCAAGGAACAGGAATCGTTGTTTCTTGAGGCTGAAATGAAACTCCCGGGACGTGCCGGCCTGGCCTTTCAGGTTAAACCTGTAGGCCCAAGCCGGATTGTTCTTCGCCAAGAAAGCATCTTTCTGCCGCGTGGCCTGTGGGGCCGGCTTTACTGGTACCTTCTGCTCCCGGTCCATCGGATCATTTTTTCGGGAATGTTGCGCGGCATTGGTCGACGGGCAGGGGGGCAAATTGTACGCGGGCCGGAACCTATCCCTAGCGGAGAGAAACAAACATGAAGGTGAATCAGCTGCGGTTCCGCCAATGTCTGGCTGTCGACATCCAACAAGCCTGGGAGTTTTTTTCCAATCCGACCAACCTGGCGGCCATCACACCGCCGTGGCTTGATTTTCAGGTGACGAACGACCTGCCGGCAGTTATTTACCCTGGCATGATCATCACCTATAAAATCAGGCCTTTCTTGAGCATCCCCATGACGTGGGTCACGGAAATCACCCATGCACAAGGCCCGACCTTCTTTGTTGATGAACAACGTTTCGGCCCGTATCGGCTCTGGCATCATGAACATCACTTTCAATCCATCCAGGGTGGTGTCGAGATGATTGACCTGGTCAGTTATGCCCTTTACTGGGGACGTCTCAGCCGTCTGGCGCATGATTATATAGTGCAGCCTCGCCTGACCGAGATTTTTCAATATCGTCGTCTTAAGCTTGCGGAACTGTTTGGTAATACTGAGTACCATGGAGAAAAGGGGGCTGTCTGCGAATTTTAACCCTTGCCCTAAGCGCGGAACAGCGAGGCAACATCTTGTGCGGCAAAGAGAATTCTAATTAGCAGTTGACAGCCGTAAAAAATCTGCCATGATTGTGCTCTGAACCCTGTTTAAAGGAGGAAATGATAATGAAGAATTGGAAAATGATTTTGGTTGCTTCCGCTGCCAGCGCAATGTTCCTGGCAGGATGCAGTGCACAACTCTCGCCGGCTGACAAAGAGCTTTTGAACCAAGCTCTGGCTTCCGGCCAAACCGCTACTCAGGCTGCCCAGCAGGCAACTGACGCTGCTGCTCGTGCTGACAGTGCTGCCTCTACCGCCGAAGCTGCTGCTCGCTCGGCTTCGAGTGCCGCAACTCGCGCTGAAAGCGCTGCCCAGCAGGCTCAACTGAGTGCTAGCCAGGCTCAGGATGCTGCTCTGAAAGCTCAAAAAGCCTTTGAAATGGGTCTGAAGAAATAATTTCGCGGACTTCTGTTTCGGAAAAACGCCGCCCCCGCAAGGGGACGGCGTTTTTTTTTGAAGCTATGACTGCGAAAATATCACCTGTCCAGTAACCCTCCTTGACGTTAGGAGTAAAAGTCTGCCCTATAACACCTTAGAAAATGCGAGATTGGGATCCAAGACGATTCATAGGAATGACGCAAAGTAATCGCCAACCCGGCCTTAGGGACTGGCGATTACTTTGTTCAATTTGTCGTGATTTGTGAGACACGAGTTTTCAAAAAAATAGAGATGATTCAGTTCATAATTTTATTTCACCCTAGGTACTGATTTTATCTTCTAATCGTTGCCAACTGTTGCTTACTTTTTTGAAAATCCCATGTACTTTCAGCGGTGCACGAGTGGTTCGGGGGTCAAGTTCGTGTATCATCGGCAAGCTGAAACAGTACAACCTGGTTTCTGCTCCGAAACGTAGACGGCACACTGGCAAACCACCAAAATTGTCAACTTGGTACTCAGGCGTCTCTGCCGATGAAATTTTGTGGTTTTTATGAATAAGAACTGATGAATATCCGAAGCTAAATGATTCCTGCTTGGGGAGTCCCCTTGTCTCTTTCGAGCTATTGCAAAACACGGTGATGGCGTTACGAACTCCAGGTGTGTACTGCATATATTCACCATAAAAACCATTTACTACGTCGCGAAAGGCCGCATGTTCGGGCTTTGGATTGCATTCCAAAACCATGAGCAGATCAAGCTTTTGGCGACTATTAAAAAACAAATGATTAGCTTTCTCGACAATGACACTGATGTTCGACTGGTAAAGGTCGCGGTAAATATAGTCGAAACAGATAAGGCTCATAAAATTAAAGCTGGACGGCTGACATTGTAATAATGGGAGAACTTTCCCCCGGTAAAGGTTATGCTGAGAATCAAGATGCTCCTCACCGCCATAAGGATGACTTTTGGCCTGCATGAATACCCTCAGCCTGCCATCATTTTCCTTGACCGCAGTAATGCTCCAGTTGGTTGGGAGATCCTTGCTATCACCGCTATCGAGATCCTCATTAACTGAAGCCAGTGCTTCAGCGTTGTCATCAGAGTAACGCTCCAGAAACTCCCGATATTTTTCAAGTGGTACATGGTCTACACCCAAAAAAGTCACTGAATTCGGTCGAAATCTCTCTTTTATAAATGTCAGTGCACTCTCTACATATTCGCCAGAAATGGCCGCTTCTGGAAGAGCTAGAAAGTGACATTTTTTCAAGTTGCCTTCACCCGTGGCAACGAGTTCGAAAATCGTCTTGACTTCCTCCCACTTATTTTTAGGATTTGCCAGACGACAGGAGAAATCGGACAAGCCTAAATGATTGGGGATCTGGCAAACCATGTAGTGCAAAGGGTCACCGAGAGGCAGGTCGACATTGATTTGTTTTTCTATGATCTCAAACATCACAAAATCTCCCAAGCAGACATAAATTATTAGGAAAGGCCGCAGCTTTCTACGCAGGTATTTGTTCCAGGCTTAAGCGAAGAACACAGTCTAGACTGCCCTATCCTCAACTTTAAACTCAGAAACATTCTTTTTTCCCCATTCACACATTAAAGTCAGGATCTCTGACAAGCTCTCTCCCTTGGGGGTGAGTGAATATTCAACCCGTGGGGGCACTTCTGCATACACCTCGCGATGAATCAGATCATCATGTTCCAGTTCGCGCAATTGTTGCGTAAGCATCTTTTGCGTTACTTTCGGGATGCGCCTTTGGAGTTGACTGAATCGTAGCGGTTTTTTTAACAGGTGCCAGAGAATGACCCCTTTCCATTTCCCACCGATCATTTCCAGCGTCAGGGTGACACCGCACTGATAAGATTCATTCTCCACAGCTATTCCTCCCAATGGTTTCCTTTTGGTAAGTACAATACTAAAAAGTACGTACTTGATATTTAGTCTGGTAGAAGTCATATTAACACCAATAGCCAAATTTAGGCAAATCGTAAATTGAAAACATCTTTAAATCCCGCAACCAAAAGGAAAAAATGATGTCAGAACAATTCAAAGCACTTTTAGTCGAGCAGCCCGAGAAAAAGCAGTTCACCAGATCAATTGTGACACGCTCTTTGGATGACCTCCCCGAAGGGGATTTGGTTGTCCGCGTCGCCTGGTCATCCCTAAACTACAAGGATGCTCTCTCGGCGACCGGCCATCCGGGCGTAACCCGCAACTTTCCCCACACTCCAGGGATTGATGCTGCCGGTCGTGTTGTCTCGGACAAGAGTGGACGATTTCAACCGGGTGATGAGGTCCTTGTGACAGGTTTTGACTTAGGCATGGAAACCGATGGCGGCTATGGTCAAATGATTCGGATTCCTTCCGAATGGGCTGTCCCACTCCCCGGCGGATTAAGTGCACGCGAAAGCATGATTATTGGGACTGCCGGCTTTACCGCTGCTCTTTCTGTGTGGAAGATGGCCAACAACGGTGTTGTTCCTGAAGATGGAGATATCCTTGTGACCGGCGCGACGGGCGGGGTTGGTAGCGTCACGACAGCAATTCTTGCGAAAGCCGGCTACAGGGTTGTTGGCTCTACGACAAAAGAAGATGAAAGAACCTTTCTAGAAGACCTCGGTGCATCCGAAGTCATCTCTGCGAATGAGGTGCTTGCCGGTGCTGATCGTCCAATGATGAAAGAACGCTGGGCCGGAGTCATCGATTGCGTTGGTGGAGATACACTGGCCGCAGCAATAAAATCGACCCGCTATGGTGGGACAGTCACTTGCTGTGGTCTAGTTGGCTCAACTGACCTGAACATCAATGTCTTCCCCTTTATCTTGAGAGGTGTAAGTTTGCTAGGGATTGACTCGGTGCAATGCCCGATGGAACCACGGCTCAAAGTCTGGGAAAAGTTGGCAAATGAATGGAAAGTTCCACAACTTGAAACACTTGTTACTGAGTGCGGGCTGTCGAATCTCGATGAAAAAATTTCAGAGATTCTCAAGGGAAAGCTACGCGGACGGACAATTGTCAATCTCGACCTATAAAGTTCTCCATTGTCCAACACCTGAAAAGGCGCCTGCCAGAAATGTTCGGGAAATAGCGCATTACGCAAAAAGCCCTCAATCCTGCGATTGAGGGCTTTTTGCGTCTGACAGGGAGTAAAATATTAAAGCTATGTTAGCTAACTTAGATAAACAAGAATTTAGGGAGGAGGAGTAGATTATGTCAAAAATAAATATTGGAGCCAAACCATATGTTATGCCAATGCCAGTGCTAATGATTTCATCGTATGATGAAAAAGAGAAGCCTTCTGCTATGTTAGCGGTTTGGGGGGCATCAGTAATGAGACGGAGATTTCCATAACAGTAGCATCACAAAGGCATACATTAAAAGGGATTCTTGCCAGAGGTTCTTTTGTTGTCAGTATGGCTGATGTAGAAAACGAAATAGCCTGTGATTATCTTGGAATCGCAACAGGAAATAAGGTGGAAGATAAGTTTGGGACGTCTGGATTACATACAACAAAAGCTGAGTTCGTTGATGCACCAATCATAGATGAGCTGCCATTTGCTGTTGAATGCAAATTAAGGAGTTATGATGAGGAAAACTGGAGACTTGTTGGAGAAATTGTGAACGTAAGTCTGGACGAGAGGATTCTTGGAGAAAATGGCAAAGTATCATTTGAAAAGTTCCATCCACTTAGCTTTTGATTGGATGAATAAGATATAGCTTTCACTTGGAGATAAAGTAGGTAATGCATACCGTGATGGACTTGCATTGAGATAAGCAAATTCCTGCAAACAAAGACGGCTAACCCGACATTCCGAGTTAACCGTCTTTGTTTTGCCTATTGTTCCGGTTTTTAAAAAATTGAAACCGAACACGTTAGATGGAGAAGGCTCCAGTCAGGGCCAGGATACAAAGCCACAGAAAGATCAGGCACCAGATCAGATTCAGGAACAGGCCAAGGAGCGGGAGGCCCGCACTGCGCCCGCTGCGAAGTTGCTGGACAGCGAGATAGACGCCGAAGACCGACAGCGCGTGCACCGAAAAGGATGTGTAGGTCAAAAGGCCGTAAAAGCTGGACAGGGTTTCGGATCCCTGGAATGCAAAACCGACCGGCAGGAGGATCAGCCAAATCAGGAACTGCAGACCCATCCCAATAAACGGGAGGGCCACTGTGGCGTAATCCTTTTCTTTAAACTGATGGTAAAGATCGAGGATTTTTTCTTTTTTTATAAACATGCCACCCCTTTGGGAATGAACTGCTGAAGGCTGAACCAAATCGAGCAGCGTTCTTGTAGCATGTTTATGCTGACCTGTAAACGTTTGCCAACCGTAGGAAAAACCAGCGGGAGGGGGATTTTAACCACTCCCGCTGCTGTTTTCCTGAAGGGCTCAAGCACTCTTCTGATAGAGGTGCACGTCGCGTTGCGGGAAAGGAATGCCAATTCCCTCTTGGTCCAGTCTTACCTTCATCGCTTCGGTCAAGGCGAAATAGACATCCCAGTAATCCGCAGTCTTAACCCACGGCCTCACCACCAGGTTGACGCTGCTGTCGGCCAGCTCCGAGACAGCCACCAGTGGGGCGGGGTTGCTCAAAATGCGTTGATCCTTACGGATGGTATCCAGCAAAACCTCCTTGGTTTTCTGCAGGTCGGCCGAGTAGCTTACGCCAACCACCAGGTCGATTCGCCGTGTCTCTTTCTGTGAATAATTAACGATGTTGTCGCCCATCAGTTTGCCGTTGGGAACGAAGATGGTCTTGTTGTCGCCGGTGCGGATCTGAGTGGTGAAAATCTGCAGATCTTCCACTACGCCGAGAACCCCGCTGGCCTCGATGAAGTCGTTGACCTTGAAGGGCTTGAAGAGCAGGATCATCACCCCGGCGGCGAAGTTGGCCAGCGATCCCTGCAATGCCAAGCCGACAGCCAGGCCGGCAGCACCGAGAACAGCGATAAAGGAAGTGGTTTGTACCCCGAGCTGGTTAATGGCGGCAATGACCACAAACGTCAGCAAGGTGGCGTAAAGCATGTTGCAGCTGAAGGAAACCAGGGTCGACTCCACAGTCCTGGCAGTAAACAAGCGGCGCAGCATGCGCGTCAGGAAATGCGCCAACCATTTCCCAAGCAGGAGTATGGCAACCGCACCCAGTAGCCGCAGGCCGTAGAAACTGATCCAATCAATGATCTTCTGAAGTTGATTAACATCCAGATACTGCTGCCAGTTTTCCATTGTTCCCTCCACAAATAAATGGTTTGGGAATATTTTAGCAGGATTAGTTCGTTTTTCTCTGATCGGATGGCAAACGTGATGGATTTCACTTCGGAGCGGGGAAGATGTGGTCCTGACTTAGTTGCTCGATTGTTTGTTTATTAACCCGCCGCTGCGTAACCAGGGGAGGAGTTTTGTTTCTGGGATCGGTTGGCTGAAATAGAACCCTTGCATCTTGCTGCAGCCTAATTCCTGCAGAAACGCCAATTGTTCCTCGGTCTCCACGCCTTCCACAATGATATTCAAATGAAGGTTCTTGGCCATGGCAACAATGGCACGGGTGATGGCGGCATCATTGGGTTGCGTTGTAATGTCGCGGACAAAGGAACGATCGATTTTCAGGGTGTTGATGGGGAATGCCTTCAGGTAGCTGAGGGAAGAATAGCCCGTGCCGAAATCGTCGATGGCGATGTGGACCCCGAGAGAGCGAAGCTTCTCCAGGGTGGAGATGTTTTCTTCTTCTTTCTGCATCAGCAGACTTTCAGTAAATTCAACCGTCAGGCTAGCGGCTGGCAAGCCACTGTCCTTCAACGCCTTGCCGGTGACTTCGACGATAGTCTGCAAGGTGAGGTGGTGACCGGACTGGTTGACCGAAATCTGAATGTGGTCGAGGCCGGCATTCTGCCATTGCCGGGCTTTGCGGCAGGCTGTGCGCAGCACCCATTCATTGAGTTGGATGATGATCCCGGTTTCTTCGGCCAAAGGGATAAAATTGGCGGGGAATAACAGGCCCCGTTCGGGATGAAGCCAGCGAATCAGAGCTTCGACGCCGATGATACGCTGTTGAGCCAGGTCGACCTGCGGCTGAAAATAAAGTTCGAATTCGTTCCGTTCCAGCGCCCGCCGTAAGTCATTTTCCAACGTCAGGCGTTCCCAGGCCATGGCATTCATGGCCGGTTGGTAAAACTGGTAATTGTTCCGCCCTTCCTCCTTGGCATGGTACATGGCGGTATCTGCGTTTTTCAGCAGAGTGTCGACATCCTCACCATCGCTGGGGAAAAAACTGATCCCCAGACTGGCTGTGACGAACACCTCCTGGCCATCGAGGAAAACCGGCCGGGACACGATTTCGGTGATGCGCTGAGCGACCTTTGCCGCATCCTGAGGGGACTGTAGACTGGTCAGCAGGATGGAAAATTCATCTCCCCCGAGGCGGGATACGCACGGCGCGGCCTGGTCGCCGCGGCTCAGTGAAATGCTGTCCGAAGTCCGGACGCAGGTGTTGAGGCGTTCAGCGATTTTCTGCAGCAGTTGGTCGCCGATGTGGTGGCCGAAGGTATCGTTGATGCGCTTGAAGCGATCAAGGTCCAGAAACAGCAGCGCCATGCTCTTTTTGGTGCGTCGCGCCAATCCCAGCGCTTGTTCGATACGGTCCCGGAACAGCAGTCGGTTAGCTAGCCCGGTCAAGGTATCGAAAAAGGCCAGACGCCGGATCGCTTCTTCGGCCTTCTGATGTTCGGTTACATCCTGCAGGGTGCCGACCATCCCGGCCCCCTGGCCATTTTCTTCCTGGACGAGCTCCCCTTGTTGCAGAAAAACATGGTCCTCGCCATTGGCCAATACAGCCCGGTAGCGAATGCTGAACGGTTTGGCCTGTCTCATCCCCTGGGCCAGGACCTGGCGCACTCCCTGTTTATCATCCGGGTGCACCATGTTGAGAATTTCTTCAAGCGAGGCCTCTGCGCTGCTGCGGCGGCGGCCGAGAAGTTGGCAGACCTCCGGAGAGAAATGGAAGTTGCCGGTTTTGAGATTCAATTCCCAATGGCCGAGGCGGGCGATGTCCTGCGCCTTGGACAGCTGCTCGCGACTTTTTTGCAGTTCACGAAATGCCTGGCCGGCGCGCAGCATATAGCGGGCACGGTAGCCGAGCATGGTCCAGTTGAGGGGTTTGGTAATGAAATCGGTCGCTCCGACTTCGAAAGCCCGATGGATGGAGGGGATATCATCAAGGCCGGTGACCATCAGAATCGGGACGTGATCTCCTCCTTTGCAGGCCCGCAACGCTTCACATGTCGCAAATCCGTCCATACCCGGCATGACCACGTCAAGCAGGACAAGGTCCGGCCGCAGCTGGGGAAAGTCGATCAGCGCACTGCTGCCGTCGGAAGATTCCTGGACCTCGAAGCCGACCTTTTCCAGGGCTGCCCGCATCAGCATCCGCAGGGTCCGGTCATCATCGATAATCTGCACCAGAGGTTTGTCTCGTCGCTGGGCGCTTTCCATTAGCCCCCCCCCATCGCCGCTTGCAGGCTGGTTTTGACCCTGGCGAACTCTTCAAGGATGTCGATAAGCAGAGCTTCAGTGATCGCCGGATTGTCCTGCCGCGACATGATTTCCAATTCTTTGAAAAGATTAGCCAAGTGCAAAGCCCCCAGGTTGGCGCTACTCGATTTCAGACTGTGGGCGATGGTTGTGTACTGCAAATCGACCTCTTGATTGCGTAAGCCTTCCCGGAATTGTTCCAGCTGCCAGGAGGTCTCTTCCAGATAGACTTGGACAACCTGTTTCAAAAACTGTTCCTGATCGTCGGCTGCCAGATTGCGGATTGCATTCAAGGCCCGTTGGTCGACCACCGTTTCGTTGGCAACGGCCGTTCCGTCGCTCGCAGTGCTCGGTTGGGCTTGGATCGGCGCCAGAGGCCGGTTTGGATCCTGCCATGGGCTCAAAATCCGATACAGTTGTTCGAGGCTGAATGGCTTGCCGAGATGATCGTCCATACCGGCTTCCAGGCACTTTTGGCGGTCGGTGCTGAGAGTATGAGCGGTCAGGGCAATGACCGGCCGGCGTGGCGAATTCTTTTCCCGTTCCATCTCACGGATTCTGCGGGTTGCTTCGTAGCCATCCATCTCAGGCATCTGACAATCCATCAAAATGACATCCCATTGGTCAAGATCCAAAGCGTCCAAAACCTCTCGACCATTATTCACAGCGTGGACTTTGCACCCCAGTTTGATCAGCATACTTTCTGCGACCTGGCGATTGACCGCATTATCTTCTGCCATCAGAATGCGTAGCCCGAGCTTGTGGGGAACCTCAGGATTCAGGGGCTGCGCTGGCGGACTTTCCATGCTTCCCAAGACTCGCGCCACAGCCCGTTGCAGTTCCACCTGGCGAACAGGTTTGACCAGGCAGTCCGTGACTCCCATCCGTTGCAACTCTTGCTTTTTGCGGCACGGACCGCTCGACGTCAACATGATGATCGGCAGCTTCTGTAAAGATTCTTCCGCGTGGATCTGGCTTGCCATCTCGTGACCGTCCATACCCGGCATCATGACATCCAACAGGAGCAATTCGAAAGGATGGCCCGACTCCTGGGCTTGACGCAACGTTTCCAGGCCCTCCGCGGCACTGGCCGCTTCACTGCAGACCAATCCCCAACTGGCGGCTTGAGTCGAGAGAATCTCCCTGTTGGTGGTGTTGTCGTCGACAATCAACACTCGCCCACCCGGTACCACCGCTCCGGAGAAGACGTGGTCCTGCAGCGGGATGGTGGAAATATCCATATCCAGAGTGAACCCGAAAGTCGATCCATGGTCGGGTTCGCTTTCCAGCCAAATTTGTCCTCCCATTTTCTGCACCAACTCTCGCGAAATACTCAGACCGAGTCCCGTACCACCGTAGTTGCGTGTGGTCGATCCGTCGGCCTGAGAAAAGGGTTGGAACAGATGTTCTTGCACCTCGAGAGGAATCCCGATGCCGGTGTCGCGTACGGTGAATTGCAGTTTGGCGCGCTGACTGGTGCGATAGAGGAGGGTGAGGATAACGGCAATCTCCCCCTCGTGGGTGAATTTTACCGCATTACTGACCAAATTGTTGAGAATCTGCCGCAAACGGGCCGGATCGCCGATCACTGCGTGAGGAAGATCGGTCGGCAGCGAGACGACCAACTCGAGATTCTTCTGGTGAGCGTTCACGGCCAAGATCTGACAGACCTCTTCCACCAGGGAGCGAAGATCGAAGGGGATGGTTTCCAGCTCCATCTTCCCAGCTTCGATTTTGGAGAAGTCGAGAATATCGTTGATCACATCGAGCAGGGCTCGCCCCGAATTCAGGATGGTCTGCATATGTTGCTGTTGAACCGGGTTCAGCGGTGTGTCGAGCAGGATCTCGGCAATCCCCAATACACCGTTCATGGGAGTGCGGATTTCATGGCTCATGTTGGCGAGGAATTGGGATTTCGCCCGGTTGGCATCATCCGCTTCCTGTGCCAGAACGACGGCCTGTTCCATGGCTTCCTTCAGGTCGCCGGTGCGTTGTTCAACCTCATCCTCCAGCCGGTCCCGGTGCTGTTCCAACTGGCGGTCGCGGTCCTCGATCTGGGACAACATGGCGTTGAAGCCGTCAGTCAAGCTGCCGAGCTCGTCGTCGTTGAGTTTGGTAACTCGCAGCGAGTAGTTGTTGTCGCGGGAGATCGACTCCATGGCCCGGGCCAGCTTTTCGATCGGTGTTGAAATGACCTTTTGGAAACGAGTGGCCAAAAGAAAGATGATCAGCACCGCCATCAACAGGGTGCCGATGGTGATGAGGGCAAAGTCGGCCACCGATTTTTTCATCGAGTCAAGTCGCGCCTGCAGCAGGATGGTGCCGATGCGTTCCTGGTCGAGTTCGACCGGGAAGACCACGTGCAGGTGGTTGTTATGATAGACGAATCCGGCTTGGTCGGTTTCCAGCACGGCGAACTCTTTGGCGATACTCTGCTCCATGTCCGGAGAGGCATACTCCCCAAGCAGACTGCCGTCCGAGCGGAAGACTTTGGCGCTGACCACCATCGGTTCGACGCGAAGTGCCTTCAGGGTGGTATTGGCTGCCTCAGGGTCATCGAAGATCAGAGCTGCGCTGCAGTTGCGGCCTAAGACCTGGGCCAGTATCTCCAGTTCATGGTGAACGGTTTTTTCCAGAAAATAGTTCTGATAGGAGAAATAGGCAAAGCAGACCAACCCGAGCACAAGCGCGGAGGTGGTCAGAATAAAGGTGTAGAGTTTCTGTTTGATGGAGAACCGCCGCAGGAAGGAATTCATTCTGCCCCTCCTTGCGATGTGTTGCGGACCACTTCAGCCAGTTGCAGCAGCTGTGAACTCAGTTTCAGCCCGGCGTTCTGCGTGTTGTCCAGGTTAATGATAAAGCGGATCCGGTTCTGTTCCGGGCTGAAATTGATCATTCCTCCATCCTGACTGAAGCCGTCACCATCGCTTACGGTCAGCAGGCCACCCTGAGGAATTTGTTTTTGGATTTGCGGCCAACGCTGTATCTGGTCCGAGCCTATGAACAGGATGTGGCACTCGCCCATATCCTGCGCTTGAGTTAAGTTCCTGACTTGTAGCGATTTGCCTTTGACTTTTTTCCCTTCAAGGGAACGGAAGGTTTTCTCTACCGATTCCCCGCCGATAAAGCAGATATGCAAAGGGGAGGTTGCATCACCGAAGGTTTCGTCAGGCCAGTCGATGAACTTGGCGAAATTGAAAAGATAGGCAGCTTTGATCTCATCGGCGCTGAGGGTGCGCCGAGAGGTTTCCGCAACGGCCATCGTTCCGTACAGGACGCTGCTCAGGACCAGCCAGAGGCTAAGGAGTATGGTGGTAAAGCGTCGAAACACGACTGGATTCCTCAAACCTAAAATGTCCAGGTCAGTTTGCCATAGACGCTCCGTTCGACCTGAGCGTCATGGGTAAAGTTGGAAAATTCCGGTACAAATTCAGCGTGTTCTTCTTCAAGCAGATTCTGGCCGACAATGCTCAACTCCAGATCGTCTCTGATTTGCCAGGCGATGCGTGCGTCCATAGTCCAGTAACTGGAAATTTCCAGGGTAGGGAGAGTGTCGACGTAGCGGGCCCACACATCCAAGCTAAGACGGTAGGGGAGATCCATGCTGGAGAAGAGGCTGATCTGGTTGTGCGGACTTTCTCCCTCGGCCTTTTCGGCGTTGGTCGACTGATTGTCATGCGTGCGGTGCAGTTGGATCTGCAGCCAGGAATACGCAGCCTTCACGTTCCACCAGGGGAGGAGCCGATGCTGTAAAGCGATTTCTGCGCCATAGGTTTCCCCTTCCAAGTCGTTACTGGCGATATTGGGGGAAACCATATGTGCCGGTTCCGGGTCCGTTTCCAGGTAGGGGGTGCCTGGTTCGAAAATACGCAGGTCGCGATAATCGTTGAAGAACAGTGCGACGTCGAACAGGGTGTCATCACCGGTCAACTGGCGATAGCCCAGCTCGAAGGCGAGGACCTTTTCCGAATCGATGTCGCTGCTGCCAAAATTCGTTACGACCCGCGGGTAGGTCGATCCTGGCGCCGGGGGCTGCACGGTTTTGACAAAGCGCAGGTCGTGGTCGAAGCGGGACGGCATGCGCACCGCCCGCGAGGCTGCCGCCCAGAAGGTGTGGCCCGGGCTGGGCTGCCAGAGACCGCGCAGATTGGGGAGGATTTCCAGCCCCGTGTAATCATTGTGCTCGAATTTGCTGCCGATGATCAGATGAAATTGTCCGTCGGCGAAAAGGATGTCGTCCTGGATGGAAGCATTAATGATCTGATCCACAGCGTGGTCAGGATCAAAGGAGATCGGAAAGCTGTTGTCGATATCGTCCCGCGTCAGGCGATAGCCGAGTCCCCAGATGACATCCTGGCAGTCTGTGGGGAAAAAGCGGTATTGGAAGTCAATGTCCGCGGTATGGCGGGCTTCATTCTGGAACTGATCCATGTCGCGGCTGAAATAATCGTAGTAAGCCTGAGCGCTGAGTTGCGAGCCGGATTCGAGCTGACGTTCCCAGTGGGCAAGCAGGTGGCCGCCGTCCAGGTCTGTCTGGGAATCCTCTTCCACCGAGTAAGGAGGAACGAGGCTCGGTGCGGCTTTCTGCTCGCCGTTCTGGCCAGTGAAGATCTCTCCCTGAATCATCCATGTGTCACTGTCGCTGGTGGTCAAATCGGCACGAAAACCGGCACGGAGCATTTGGGTGTCATCGGCCTGATCCTCACCGTCGGCACCGTTGCTGGTGTCGCGACCCGATCCCTTGGCATAGACTCGGTAGGCCCCGTTGTCGCCAATCGGCGCCCCGTAACGTGCAACCCCTAACCCTTTGATTTCAGAACCCTTAGCCAGGCTGACCAGTCCTCCGGTCGTGTCCTCTGCGTTGCGGGTGATGATATTGATGACGCCATTGACGGCATTGGCCCCCCAGGTGGCGGCGCCGGGACCGCGGATGACTTCAATCCGCTCCACGTCTTCCAGTACCGGGTCCTGTGCCTCCCAGAAAACACCGGAGAATGTCGGGGAATAGACACTGCGGCCATCCATCAGGACCAGCAGCTTGTTCGCCATGCGGCCGTTGAAGCCACGGGCGGAAACGGCCCATTTGCTGGCATTGATCTGGGCGACGTTGATTCCTGGCACCAGACGGAGGATTTCAGGGATGGAGGTGGCTCCGGAGCGGCGGATGTCTTCCTGGGTGATGACATAGACGGCGGCCGCGGTCTCCGAAATAAGCTGGGGGTGCTTGGAGACAGAGGTTATCTCCATATCCACCAATTCTTCCAGGGTAATTTCAGCCAAATCCAGGGCCCAACTGCCGCTGGACATGAAATAAACCAGTTGGCAGGCCAGCGCAAGGCGCAGTAAAAACTGCCAACTCACGCAGCGGCCAGGAGGGGAAGACGGGATGGAGCCTGGTCCCTTTGTTTGGTTCATGACGATACCTCTGTCGGATATATGGCAGTAAGGCCAAGAAACCGTCATTCGCACAGGACAAATGACGGGCAAAACAGACCTTGATCAATGCCGCTCAGCGTGCTGGACATCTGCGCAGAGTGAAATCCACGGGAAGTCCGGTAACGATGTGGACAATATAAATGACTGATATCGCAAAATCTGCAGGAAATGAACCATTTTGGATTAATTAGCCACATTCTAATACTGGGGGCGGCTATGCAGATGGACGGGGAATTCAGATCTGCCGTCCCTGCCGATCCATGAAAGCTTCCACCATCAATCCGGTGGGGATGGCGAAGAGGAGGGTGAGGAAAGCGCGCAGGACGGAGAATTCCCAGCCAAGGAATTGAATTTCCAAGGGAATCATGGGGATTTTAACGGTGTAGGCAGAGAGGACGATGGTGATTACGGCCCAGCGTGCGCCTTGACGTTTAATGCTCATCAGCAAAGGAAAAATGATGTAGGCCGGGCCGATCAGAATGGTGCCGCAGACCATGGCGATCAACAGGCCGCGGAATCCCCCTTCCTTGCCGAGGAGACGCACCACCAGGTCGCGACTGATCCAGACCTGTATCAGACCGACCAGGCCGAAGACGGAGGCGATTATGGGGAGGACTGACACGAAAATATGCAGACCTTGTTGCAACGCCAGCCAGGCGCGGTTGCTGTCCTCACAAAAGGC